>ERZ1034691.508-NODE-508-length-30181-cov-37.260738_pt1 | contig 30181 bp, 22 predicted proteins | sample MGYA00520638_ERZ1034691 | MGnify/ENA primary metagenome ERZ1034691 (study PRJEB33766, sample SAMN09781763) | gut metagenome | biome: gut microbiome | host: Homo sapiens | place: Madagascar | study: EMG produced TPA metagenomics assembly of the PRJNA485056 data...
GGGCCTTTCACGTTACCCTCTCCCTAAATCCCTCCCCTCGGGGGAGGGACTTGCTTTCACTGCAAGCAGTGAAGAAGAGTGGTGTTTCGCAAATGCGAAACTTAAGTTTTCAATAAAAATCAAAAATAGTCATTTTGTCGTATTTTTCCAAAGCGTGAGAATCGCAGGAGCGCTCTTCAGGCAGAACCAGCGCTTACTGTAGGCAAATGCTCTAAAAAAAGGTGTGCTATAGGTATTCGAGATTGTCGGCATAACTGACTGTTTCAAGGAAGTCGTGACCGGTGACCGCCTCATGATCTGGAATCTGGATCTGATGATCAATCCGGATCTCGACACCGTCATCGCATACGAGAAAACCCGTTCCGACGCTGACTCCCAGCTCAGTCTCAATCTTCCGCACTCGACATATTTTTAACGCTTACTCAATTTGATGATTGGATTTGGTACAGGAAAAGGCTTTCTGGTGTACCAACTGCATTGAATCGTGGATTTGGTACAGGAAAAGGCTTTCTGGTGTACCAACTGCATTGAATCGTGGATTTGGTACAGGAAAAGGCCGTCTGGTGTACCAACGCCTTGAATCGTGGATAAGTCAACTTATACCAGTAATAATCTATAAACCCGAGTCAACCTAAATCAGGAAAGTACAGTTTTGTACAGGAAAAGGCCGTCTGTGTACCAACTGCATTGAATCGTGGATTTGGTACAGGAAAAGGCCGTCTGTACCAACGCCTTGAATCGTGGATTTTGGGCAGTTGAGACCTTTCTGGAGTACAAAACTCTCTGATTGGAAAATCTGGTTTACGACTGAGTTTGCGGTCACTGAGATTGTTGAAGTGACTGGTGAAAGTGTAAAGTTTCTTTACAGTGGGTGTTAAATTTCTTTACACTTTTAGAAAAATGGTTAATCGCTAAAATATTAACAAATAATTAGTTGTATGGTTTGGCATGAACTCTGTTAGGCGAAAGTGTCGTTTTTGGGAAGAGACGGCGATAAGTTGCCGAGGGTTTGCCGGAAAATGAGAAGCTGTTTTTGAGATTAATTATTGGAGATAATATGTCAAGCACGTATCTGAAGTTCCTGTCGAGGAACAAGCTTTACACTTTCATCGAGGTTTTCGGGTTGTCGGTGGCGTTGGGATTTGTCATCCTGCTGGCTTCGTATGCCAGGACGGAGTTCAGTGTCGGGGCGAAGCAACCGCTTTCAAGGCAGCTGTATGTCATCGGGGCTGGGAATTCTTTCGGAATGACGCTTGGAACATCCGAGGAGTTTTTCCCGTCCGTTCCGGAGATCAAGGCGTGGACTAGAATCAGCTATGGGGGAACTGCTGATGTTATGGTCGGTGATGACTATTATCAGGCGGCGGAGATTTCGGTTGACACGAATTTTTTCAAGTTCTTTGACTATCGCCTTACAGGTTGTCCTAAGGACAATGTTCTGGAGAATGAGGACGAGGTGATTCTGTCCGAGTCGTTCGCCAAGAAAGTGTTTGGAAATGAGGATCCTATTGGCCGGACATTAAGCGTCGATAAGAGTAAGTGGACAGTTGTCGGGGTCGTTGAAGATTTTGGGCCTGTCGATGTGTTCAATCATTGCGATATGTTCACAAGCATCAAACGTGCTCAGAGGCGGTTTGCGTGGATGGACAATTTCGGCAACACTATTCCGATTGTCCGGCTTGACGAAGGAACTGATGTGGAAAAGGTGCGTGATGATCTTCTTAAAAAGTATCTCGGGTACTGGAATTTCTATAAGGCTGACAATTCCGATAACGCCTTTTTGTGGGGAGCAAGCGTGACGAGACTTGACAAGGTCTATTTTTCGGATTTGGAGGAATATAGTTGCATAAGAACGGGTGACAAAAAACAGGTTGGGTTACTATTCATTGTGGCTCTGGTGCTGCTGATTTCCGCCATATTCAATTATATCAATCTGACTGTCGCGCAGACGGGAAAGCGCGCCAAGGAAATGGCCACCAGACGGTTGCTTGGCGAAAGCTCAAGGAATATAGTGGCGAGGTACATCGCCGAGTCATTCGCCTTCACGGTCGGGTGTTTCGCAGTGGGCTGTCTGCTGGCATATTCATTCAAACCGCTCTTTGACAGGATTTTGAACGCCGACATTGTGCTGACTCCTGACTTGACCACAGTACTTTGGGCCGTTTTGGCGTTGGTTGTCATCTCTGTGATCTCGGCGCTGCTTCCAGCGCTGCTTGTCTCGCAGTTCAAGCCGATTGATGTCGTGAAAGGGGAGTTCCGTTTCAAGAACAAGATGATTTTCGGCAAGGTGTTTATCGTGCTTCAGACCGTGTTCAGCACCATCCTTATCGCTATGGCGATCACGATGTCGGCACAAGTCAGCTATCTGGTAAACCTGCCTGTAGGTTACGAGACAAAGGATGTCATTCAGGTCGCTTCCCAGGATGTGGGTTATAGGAGAGGACCTCAGGATGCGCTTCGCAACAGATTGAAGGCTCTGCCTCAGGTGGTTGACGCGGGACTTGGAATTACTTCCCCAATATCCTGCGGAGCGAACGGTCTTCACGACGAGAACAATCAGATAATCGGTTGGATGCGTATGGCCCAGTTGGATACGACTTCGCTCAGAATCTTGGGAATCAAGGTCTTGGAGAAGTACAGCGAAATTTCCTCGCCAAAAGTGCTTCTGACGGAGACCTCCAAGAGGAGTCTTGGCGTGACGGCGGAACATCCTTACGTTGGTGGAAGCTACACGAAAGGTGAATATGAAATCTGTGGCATCATCCCGGATTTCCGCGCCAACAATGCACTGTTCGAACCGATGGAGAATGAGCGAAACTCTATAAGGATCATAGACGAGAATTATGACTATGCTTTCATTCAGCTTCTTAAGATAACCGGTGACCGTGCCGAGGCTATGGCTGCGGTCAAGAATGTATGCAGAGAGTTCGCGAAGGAGACCACGGGCGTTCCTTTGGAGATGTATGCTTACTATCTGGACGAGAAATTGGTAGATGATCTGAAGGGCACCAAGAACACGATGCTTCTCGTGATTTCGTTCATGGTCATGGCCATCCTGATCTCGGCTCTCGGCCTTTTCGCGATGTCTCTCTACTTTACAGAGCAGCAAAGCCGCCAGATCGCGGTCCGCAAAGTTTTCGGCGCCGAGGTCAGTTCTGCCGTCTGGACATTGTCCAAGTCGTTCATGGTCATGAGCGCTGTCGCTGTCGTGCTTGCCGCCCCGTTTGCGGTATGGGGCATAACCTATTATCTCCAAGGATTCTACACGAAGATCACTTACCCTTGGTGGGCGATTGTCCTCGCTGCCTTGATCTCACTCCTGATTTCGTTCCTCTCCGTTGTCGGCCAGACCTACGCCGCCGCTACCAAGAATCCGGTCAAGACCCTTGGTCGGGATTGATGAAGTTTCTTTGTAGGTAAAGTTCCCTTGGCCTCTTTCTCCTGAACTTCCAGCCCCATACCCACTGTTTCACCGAGGAGATTGATGTTGTCATCCTCTGCAAGCCAGGGAGTAACGTCCCTGGCTTCATCTTTCCAGTAGTTTCTTAATTCTACCTTTTCAAGCCTTCCAAGTAGTAGTTTCTTTTTTACAATAATGCGTTAATTCTACAGCCCAAAGTACCTCTCGAAGAATGCCTGTATCTTATCGATAACGGACTTCTTCTTTTCCTGTCTGTTTCCGCCACCAAACCTTGACATAGGAGGAAGAATCTTGTCAATGTCTGTTCCTGTGGTCCTCACCTGACCGTCCCGGAAACTGTTGTCAATGAATGACTTTGTCTCTTGTGGCTTAAGATGTTCACTCTCTATGATTTCTTTCAGGTCTTCATCTTTCCGCTGCTGGACAAAGTCTTTCCAACTCTTTTCCACATCAGTATTTGCATTTACACTACCAATGAAGTTTTCAATAAGTTCTTTCTTGCTCCTGAGCTGCATGCTTGAACCTATGGCTTTGGAAATATTCACAAGTATCTCCTTGTTTGTGCAGTTGCTGTCGTGATATTTCTGGACAAGAAGGAGAATATAGTCAATGTTTATCTCCACCTGCCTTATAAGTTCAGTCTCAAACACAAGATCATCATTAATGTTCTCTTTATCCCCGGGTCTGCGTCTTCTCCACTTTTCCTGAAGATCGAGATAATTGCTCTGGTAATCCTGCAACTGCCTGTCAGTGATTATTTTCTGTCCATCAAACTGGTCAAAAGTGGAAAGGATGTTGATGGATTTGAGCAGGCTTCCAAACAAAGCCACAAACCGTCTCTCCGCATCTTCACCCAAGATTGGCTGCCCATCAGGGAACTCATTTTGAAGCTGCTCGACAAGTTCTTTATAACCATAACAGTGTTTCCCCTTTTCCGTGTCGTATCCGTCATAATAAGACAGGAAGTCTTTCAACACCACAATACTGCTTGCATCCTTGTCTCCAAAGAGAGCGATGGCATCATCAGTAGCCTGTTGGAGATCCCTGAAACAGACTATATTACCAAAGGTCTTGACAGAGTTCAGTATTCTGTTTGTCCTGGAAAATGCCTGTATCAGGCCGTGCTGTTTCAGATTCTTGTCCACAAACAGGGTATTGAGCGTGGTCGCGTCAAAGCCAGTAAGGAACATATTCACCACTATCAGCAGATCCACCTGTCTGTTTTTCATCCTCAATGACAGATCCTTATAATAGTTCTGGAACTTGTCGCTTGAAGTGTCATAGTTGGTGGAGAACATCTTATTATAGTCCAGGATAGCTCCTTCAAGGAAGTCCCTTGACTGCTGGTCAAGCTGAGTTGTGCTTTCAGGGTTCTCTTCCGCGAGTATTCCATCAATCTCTTCCTCATTTGCACCATAACTGTATATGGTAGCTATCTTCAATCTCTGTGCTTCCGGAATCTCTGCTTGCTGCCTTTTGAACTCATTGTAGTATGCCTTGGCCATAGGAATGGAAGCCACTGCGAACATGGCATTGAAGCCACCAAGTTTCTGTTCAGTCTTGTGTTCAAAAACCTTGACCCCTTTTCTGGCACTTGCCACCTTATGAATATCATCCAGCACACGGAAAGAATAGTACGAACTCCGCTTTGTCTTCTGGTCAAAGTGCTCAAGGATGTATTTCACCACCTGAGATATTCTTTCAGGAGAGGCCATAGCTTTCTCCCTGTCTATGGCTGAAATCTGTTCATCATTGATATTGTCTTTCTCCTTGATGGTATTCACATAGTCTATCCTGAAAGGAAGGACATTCTCATCATTGATGGCATCCACTATGGTATATGTATGGAGTTTGTCTCCAAATGCCTGCTGGGTAGTTTTCAGTCTCATATCCCCACCTGCACCTGCATTCTGGGCAAAGATTGGAGTGCCTGTAAAACCAAACAGATTATATTTCTTGAAGTTCTTGGTAATGGCACTGTGCATCTCACCGAAGTTGCTCCTGTGGCACTCATCAAAGATTATCACCACCCTCTGCTGAAATACAGGATGGTTCTTGTTCTTCTGCACAAAGATGGAGAGCTTCTGGATGGTGGTGATTATAATCCGGTAATCATGATAGCCACCCTTCTTATCCTTATTTTCCAATTGTCTTTGAAGCACTGCAGTGGAAGTATTTCCATCAGCAGCTCCTTCCTCAAAGCGGTTATACTCCTTCATAGTCTGGTAGTCAAGGTCTTTCCTGTCCACGACGAAAAGAACCTTGTCTATATAAGGGAGCCTGGAAGCCAGTTGGGCTGTCTTGAATGATGTCAATGTCTTTCCGGAACCTGTTGTGTGCCAGATGTATCCACCACCCTTGATGTTGCCATAAAACTTGTAGTTGTTGGCAACATTTATCCGCTGGATTATCCTTTCCGTGGCTGCAATCTGGTATGGTCTCATCACCATAAGCATCTTCTCACTGGTGAAGACGCAGTATTTGGTAAGGATACTCAGTAGGGTGTGCTTTGAGAAGAATGTCTTGGTGAAGTCCAGAAGGTCTGTGATGACCTTGTTGTTGCTGTCAGCCCAGAAAGAAGAGAACTCAAAGGAATTGCTTGTCTTCTTTGACTTGTTTCTGCCGCTTGTCTCCTGCTCTTTGAGGTGATTGGCGCGGGTGGTGTTCGAGTAGTATTTGGTATTTGTTCCATTTGAAATGACAAATATCTGCACATACTCATACAATCCGCATCCTGCCCAGAAACTGTCCCTCTGATAGCGGTTTATCTGGTTAAAGGCCTCTTTCAACTGTACGCCCCTGCGTTTCAGCTCAATGTGTACGAGGGGGAGTCCGTTGACAAGTACTGTCACGTCGTACCTTGTGTCGTAGTTTCCGCCTTCCTCGACATACTGGTTTATGACCTGGAGGGTGTTATTATGGATATTGTCCTTGTCAATGAGTTTGATGTTCTGGCTTTCGCCGGTGTCTCTTTTGAGAACCTGGATATAGTCATCCTGTATCTTGGCTGTCTTGGCTACAATATCATCGTTCTTGTTGGCTATACAGGTGTTGAAGAACTGCTCCCACTCACTATCCGTGAAATGGTAGTGGTTCAGTTTCTCCAGCCGGGTCCTGAGGTTGGAGATAAGGTCAGTCTCTGTATGGATTGGGAGATATTCATACCCCTGTTCACCAAGGAGCCTGATGAACTCTTTCTCCAGATCAGCCTCACTCTGGTAGGCCTCTGCGGGAGTCGCCACGTGGTCATACTCAGCAACCACAGTGTATTCCTGGCTTTCAGCTATGATATTGTATTGTGCCATTATTATGTTTCTCGTGTTTTGTTATGCTCCTTTTCTTTTGAAGGTCAGGAGTTTGTCTCTGTAGTATTCGTATTGTTGTCTGCGCTTTTCAATCTCAGCAGGGAGACCCTCAGTAAGGTCGTTGGTAAGGGTGTCGAAGCGGTCGAGGATGAATGCAATCCTCTTCTGTTCAGTCATTGACGGGATAGGGATTACTATCTCTTGTAATGATGGAACATTTGTATGAACAACCTTACTCTTAACTTTTCCCTTTCCTTTCTGCTTGATTGCATCACTTGTTGAAAGTGCATAAGCCATATACTTCGGGTCTTGATTGTGCTTCATAACTACAATATCACCTCCTACCAGAATCCTTTCATTCCCAAGATATGCCACACTATTGCCGACGAACGGGATATCCTCACTTGTTATTGCAAACAAGATATCTCCCTTTTCTGCATATTTCCTTGACACCTGTTTGCTTTCATCTGTGTGTGATATACAGTCATCAAACCAAATATTGTAAGTGGTATGTATTTCTCCATATCGAATACAAGGCATGCCATCTTCACTTACTTCTTCTCTCTTGATGCCCGCTCCTCTATACCATTGTGTCGCCACGTCCTTCAACTTCATCCATCTTACTTCTGCTTGATACCCCCCCCCTATTTATATTCTTGAAATTCAATAAGTTATCAAGATAATAGTTGTATTGTTGCTTTCTTTTTTGCAGTTCTGCTTGCAGTTCTGCTTGCAGTTCTGTAAACGCATCAAGAATCCTCACAATCTCTTCTTGCACAGGAAGAGGCGGAAGTGGAATTTCGAGATCTTTAATAATGCTGGGACTTAACCTTGGGATGCTAGCTTTTCTTACTTTTGATAATAAATAGTTCTGCTTTGTCATCAAATAATAGTAGATATATCTGTTAATAACTTGATGACCGCCTATGATGAATTCGCAATCATCTGCCGCCCAACATTCAACGTCTGTGTAACCTACATTTCCTGCTGCGCCACCACATATTACGAATGTAATTCCTGCATTACAATTTGAACGCTCAAAATATCCCATAGGGGTTAAGCAGTTTTGATAAACAGGGTACCCTTTATCTGATAACTGACTTTTTACAACTCGTGTCCCTCGGCAGATATTGGCAACCGAGTCCAACTTTACATACTCCACCCCATCCGGACAGTACTGCTGTATTAACTTTTCTAACTTGCTCATATTTTCTTCTGTCAAGTATTGCTTTTCCCTTTTAATTGCTTACCTTTGTGTCGGAGATTTTCATGTGAATGGTTGAGGGGCTCGTCAAACTTATTTTAAAAAGCATTCGCCCACGGGTGAGTGCTTTTTGCTTTTAAGAGATGTACTGACGGAAGTACTCTCAAAGGCCGCTCTCAGCTCTCAAACTTACAAATCATTTATGCAACATGAAAATATCCATTATCATTAAGTTTGACGAGCGCCCTGACACAGAGTGCGGAGCAGCTCACAAACCTATTTTTGTCAGAGGCCATTTCAGATTGGTCGGCGGCAAAAAGGTTTACGTGAAGGCCCACTACCGTAGGCGGTAGGCCCAAGGCCTTGTCTGCATACCCGTCTGTATCGGAGCCGCTCCTAACCCGAGCGGCTTCGTCATTACCTTCCACTCCGAAATGGCACAATGACATCATATTTTAATTTCTTCAATAATCTTGTCAATCTTAGCCCTCAGCACATTCTCCCTCTCCACAATCTCCGCAAGTTCAGCATTGAGTTTCACGATATCCACTTTCTCTCTGGTATCCTCCTGCTCGACATAGGTGGAGACAGACAGGTTATAATCAGCCTTGGCTATGTCATCATTGACCACAAGTTTGCTGACATATTGCACGTCTTTCCTGTCAGTGAAGATGTCCAGAATATGCTGGATGTTCTCCTCTGTGAGTTTGTTGGAATTGGTGACCTTGACACATTCCTTGGTAGCATCTATGAACAGAGTGCAGTTATCCTTCTTGGCCTTCTTCAGCACCATGATGCAGGTGGCAATGCTGGTCCCAAAGAAAAGATTGTCAGGGAGTTGGATAATGCAATCTACATAGTTGTTGTCGATCAAGTATTGTCTTATCTTCTTCTCCGACCCACCCCTATACATCACGCCGGGGAAACATACTATGGCAGCTGTGCCATTGCCTGCAAGCCAAGAAAGAGAGTGCATAATGAATGCAAGGTCAGCCTTGGACTTCGGTGCAAGCACACCAGCAGGTGCAAATCTCGGATCATTGATAAGGGTTATATCATCATCCCCTTTCCACTTGGTTGAATAAGGCGGGTTTGAGACAATTACTTCAAAAGGCTCGTCATCCCAATGCTGTGGAGAAAGAAGTGTATCTTCACAGGCTATGTCAAACTTGTCATAGTCAATGTCGTGAAGGAACATATTGATCCTGCACAGGTTATATGTGGTGAGGTTGATTTCCTGTCCGAAGAAGCCCTGGCGGACATTGTCCTTTCCCAATATCTTCGCGGCTTTCAGCAGCAAGGAGCCAGAACCGCAGGCAGGGTCATATACTTTATTGACCTCACTCTTGCCCACTGTGGCAAGTTTTGTCAAAAGTTCACTTACTTCCTGCGGAGTGTAATATTCGCCACCGCTCTTTCCTGCATTTGAAGCATACATTCCCATCAGGTATTCGTATGCATCACCGAATGCGTCAATGGTATTATCCTGATAATCACCCAATTTCATTGACTGGATACCCCTCAGGAGTTTGACCAGTTTTTCATTCCTCTTGATGACAGTGGCGCCCAGTTTGTTGCTGTTCACATCAAGGTCTGCAAACAACCCCTTGAAATCATCCTCACTTGCAGTTCCCTTTGCGGAGTTTTCAATGGCGGAGAAGATTCCTTCAAGTGTCATATTCAGGTTGGGGTCAGCATCACAAGTTTTGCAGATGTTCTCAAACAGTTGTGAAGGAAGTATGAAGAATCCTTTGACATTCACCATCTCTTCCCTTATGCCCTCTGCCTGTGCATCATTAAGGTCGGCATAATTGAAGTCATTGTTGCCTGTCTCCCATTCACCCTTGTTGATATATGTTGTGATATTTTCAGAGATGTATCTATAAAAGAGCATCCCCAAGATGTAGGATTTGAAATCCCATCCATCCACGGAGCCTCTCATCTCATCTGCTATTGCCCAGATGGTTCGGTGGAGTTCTGCACGCTCCACTTCCTTTTTATTGTCTGTCATAAAGTTGATTATCTTGCCTTTGCAGAGTAAAGGTATGAAATAATCACCAAATAGGCAAAATAGTGGCCCTTTATAAGTTCAAATATAAGTTTAAATATCATTTGGACAGCAGGAGGCTCTCCAGACCACGCTGAAAGCTTTGCCACAAGTGAAGGATGCCGGATTGGGTATCAAAAAGAAACCTTGACATCACGGCGGAGCATCCTTTTGCCGGCGGCAGCTACACAAATGGGGAATATGAAATCTGCGGCGTCATTCCGGATCTCCCTGCTGTCCGTCCTCGGCCAGACCTACGCCGCCGCAACCCGCAACCCCGTCATGACCCTCGGTCAGGATTGAGTTAGCAGTTCATCGCGCCGCAGCAGTGGATAACCTGCCCGGAGACATAGCCCGAAAGGTCGCTGGCAAGGAACACCGCCACGTTGGCCACATCCTCAGGTGTGCCACCGCGGCGAAGCGGGATCTGCTTTACCCAAGCATCGCGCACTTCCTCTGAAAGGGCGTTGGTCATGTCCGAGACGATGAATCCCGGGGCGATGCAGTTGGCTCTGATTCCGCGCGGGCCCATCTCCTTGGCAATGGATTTGGCCAGACCGATGAGACCGGCTTTGGATGCGGAGTAGTTGCACTGGCCGGCATTGCCTGAGACTCCCACGACAGAGGACATGTTGATGATGCTTCCTCCTCTCTGGCGGGCCATGATCGGAGTGATGGCGTGGATGAAGTTGAACGCTGACTTAAGGTTCACGTTGAGGACAGCGTCCCACTGTGCCTCGGTCATCCTGAGCATGAGTCCGTCCTTGGTGATGCCGGCGTTGTTCACAAGGATGTCAATCCTTCCGAAGTCAGCAAGAATCTGGTTCACGACGTTGTGCGTCTCCTCGAAATTGGCAGCGTTGGAGGCGTAGGCCCTTACCTTGTGGCCGAAAGCCTCGATGTCCTTAACGGTCTGCTCTCCGGCTTCATTGATCACAAGGTCAGTGAAAGCCACGTCAGCTCCCTCGGAAGCGAACTTCATGGCGATTGCCTTACCGATTCCTCTTGCGGCGCCCGTGATGAGGGCTACCTTTCCGTCTAAAAGTCCCATAATATTCAGTTAAATAAATTAAAATCTCCAGTCGGCGCTCCGCCATGTTCAGATGGCTTTGGCGCAGGGTGTATGCCGCAAACTTTAGACCACAGACGAAGCCTCGGTCATATTCATTTTCCGGCAAACAACCGCAAAAGTAAGCTATCTTCCCACGATGAGCAAATCTTTAGGCCGCAATTTGGTGAAAGAAAGGAAGAAGTGGCGAAAGCCACGAATAAAATGGCTATCTTTGCCGGGACGGAACAATGAATGTTCCTAAAACTGAATAGAATGTATGTCCATCTGATAAAGATGGATGCGGAACAATAGATTTTTGACACCGATGAGTGAGATACGCAACCCTCAGCTCTGGGAAAGCGGAGAGCTGAAAATAGAATGGGTAAGGCATCACATGCCACTGCTTGAAGGTCTGGAGAAGGAATTTAAGGAGACAAAGCCGTTCAAAGGGCTGAAAGTAGCCCTTTCCGTGCACCTGGAGGCCAAGACGGCCCATCTCTGCGAGGTTCTCTCCGAAGGCGGCTCCGAGATGTACGTCACGGGAAGCAACCCTCTATCCACCCAGGATGACGTCGCGGCGGCGCTCGCGCACGAAGGTCTGAACGTCTTCGCGGTCCACGGAGCGACTCCCGAGGAATATGAGCACGGCATCAGACGGGTTCTCGAATGCGGCCCTAACATCATCATCGACGATGGCGGAGACCTTGTGACAATGATCCACGAGGACTACCCACATCTCATTCCGAACATCATCGGCGGCTGCGAGGAGACCACCACCGGGATCCTCCGGCTTGAGACGATGAACCGTGAAAAGAGGCTGAGATTCCCGATGATGCTTGTCAACAACGCGGCCTGCAAACATTTCTTCGACAACCGCTACGGCACGGGCCAGTCTGTCTGGGACGGCATCAACAGGACAACCAACCTGATCGTGGCCGGGAAATATGTCGTGGTCGCAGGCTACGGATGGTGCGGCAAGGGAGTGGCGATGAGAGCCAAGGGACTCGGCGCGAAAGTGATTGTCACAGAGGTGGATCCTATCAAGGCGATGGAGGCCGTGATGGACGGATTCCAGGTTATGGGCATGGCCCAGGCCGCCGCAGAAGGCGACATATTCGTGACTGTTACCGGCTGCGACGATGTCATCACCAAGGAGCATTTCCTCGCGATGAAGGACGGAGCGATCTGCTGCAACGCCGGGCATTTCGACTGCGAGGTGAACGTTGCCCAGCTTAAGGAACTCGCTGTGGGAGAGAAACCTGCGAGGCAGAATATTCAGGAGTACACCCTCCCTGGCGGTCGCAGGATCTACATCATCGCCGAAGGAAGGCTTGTGAACCTCGCCGCGGGAGACGGCCATCCTGCCGAGATCATGGACATGTCGTTCGCCATCCAGGCTCTCAGCGCCAAGTACTTGGCCGACAACAGGATGGTACTGGCGAGGGTACCGGGTGAGATGCTTCACTGCGTCCCTGAGTCAATCGACCGCGAGGTGGCCTTCAGGAAGCTGAAGGACTGGGGCATAACGATCGACACCCTGACCCCGGAGCAGCACAGGTACCTTTACGGAGAATAACCGCTGAGGAATATTCGCGAAAAATCATTGATTATCCTTAATGCTTTAATAATTAGAGTAACACACTATGAGACTTATTCCGATCTACACCTGGACAAAAGGCATCCGGAACTTTGACCATAGAAGGAAACAGTTTTCCAAGCAACCTTGGGCGCAGGGAGTGCTTCTGCTCTGCTGCGTGGTGATGGCGATGCTTTTGGCCAACCTTCCATTCACCAAAGAGTTCTACCACAACGTTCTGGAGACCGACATCTCCCTAAGGTTCCAAAGCCCTGGCGGAGAGAGCATTCTGTTCCCTAACGGAATGACCGTCGAGAAGTTCATCAACGACATCCTGATGACGGTCTTCTTCTTCACTGTCGGCCTTGAGATCAGGCGGGAGATGAAGAACGGAGAACTGTCCAGTGTGAAGAAAGCGATGATGCCGGTGATCGCCGCGTTCGGTGGCGTCGTGGCTCCGGCCTTGATCTTCGCAGCCGTCAACCACGGTTCCGCCGCCGCTTCAGGTTGGGGAATCCCTACCGCCACGGACATCGCCTTCGCGGTCGGCATCCTGTCCATTCTGGGCGACCGTGTGCCGGTGTCGCTGAAAGTGTTCCTGACGGCGCTCGCCATCGCCGACGACTTGATAGCCATTCTTGTCGTGGCCTTGTTCTACGGCGGCACCATCAACTTCGGACTGCTGAGCATCGCATTTGTACTGATAGCAGGAGTGCTGCTGATGAACAAGTTAGGCGAGAAGCGCGGCTGGTTCTACCTTGTCCCGGCCATCGCGATCTGGTCGTTGTTCTACTATGCCGGCATCCATTCCACGATGTCCGGTGTCGTGATGGCGTTCCTTGTGCCGATGACCCCGAGATTCAGCGAGGCCTACTTCAACAGAAAGCGCCGCCAGTACATCCGAAGGCTCAATGAATATAACAGCATAGAATCCACCTCCTCCGAGTTCCCTAACGGCCCGCAGAGGCATTGCCTGAGACGCCTGTCGGCCATCTCAAGGGACTCAATGGGCATGAGCTACCGCCTTGAGCACGCCCTCGGCCCTTGGGTAAACTTCCTGATCATGCCGATCTTCGCACTTGCCAACGCCGGTGTTGAGATTCCTGACGTGTCCTACTTCAACGTGTTCCATTTCGATCAGGCTCTTGGCAGCGTGAGCATGGGAATATTCCTTGGCCTCGTCCTCGGAAAGCCGCTCGGCATCTCTCTCGCCAGCTTCATCGCCGTCAAGCTTCGCTTCGGCGAGATGCCTGCCAAAGCCACTTGGACGATGCTGATCGCCGTGGCCTGTCTCGGTGGTATCGGCTTCACGATGTCGATCTTCGTGGACACCCTCTCATTCGGTGACCAGACTCCTGAGGTCATGGCCCGACTGCGTGACATGGGTAAGGTCGCCGTGCTGATGGGATCCCTGTTCGCAGGCATCCTGGGCAGCGTCCTTATCAATGTTGTCCATGCGATCCAATCCCGCAAGTCATAGCGGAGCCTCTTGTTGACAAACAGATCAGACAAAAGTGAAAAGTTTGGGAAGCTGCCTTGGGGCTCTGAAGCGGATGTCCATCCCGGCAAGGAGATGGATGTTGATCCGCGTGCTTCTCGGGATCATCCGCATCGCGGCCTCCCTGTCATTTGTCTGGATCTGCAAGGAGATCGTGGATGTCGTCACCGGCGCGTCAGAAGCCGCTCTGACCGGCAGGATAGCCTTGATGATGGGCATCATGGCCGTTCAGCTGCTTTGCAACGTTTTCTCTTCCTATTGTGAGAAATTGGGGCTGCTCAAAGTCAACAACACCCTGCGCTCCGAATTGTTCTCAAAGGTCATTTCAAGTGAATGGACAGGTCGCGAAAGATTCAACAGCGGAGATGCGGTCAACCGCCTGGAAGAAGACATAAGGGTTGTGACCGACCTGCTGTGCAGCCATATTCCCGGATCAATTGTGACGGTGTGCCAACTTGCCGCCGCGTCAGTCTACATGCTTATGATGGCACCCGGCCTGCTGTGGGTACTGGTGTTCCTGATGGTGCTGGCCGTAATAGGCTCAAGGCTTTTCTTCTTCAAACTCAGGTCTTTGACATCAGACATCCGAGCATTGGACAGTGATGTGCAGCAATTGATTCAGGAGAATCTCCAGAACCGTGTGATAGCCTTGACCCTGATAGGTGTCACAAGGGTTGTCGGCGCTTTGGACACTCTTCAGAACCGCTTGAGAGACAAGACTGTACGTCGGCTCAACTACAATGCCGTGGCCCGCGGGTTCATGTCGCTTGGATTCATGGGAGGCTATGCGGCGGCGTTCCTGTGGGGGGCCTTGGGCATCAAGAACGGGACTGTCAGTTTCGGTATGATGACAGCCTTTCTCCAGTTGGTCGGTCAGGTTCAGAGACCGGTGGCCGATCTCGCCAGGGAGTTGCCGGCGTTCATCCATGCGTTGACTTCCATCGAGAGGCTGATGGAACTGGAGAGCCTTCCGGCTGAAACGGATGGTCCGAAATGGATGGCGCGCGGAGCGGCGGGAGTCAGATTTGAAGGAGTGAGCTTTGAATATCCCGGCTCACACGGCACCCGCGTCCTGGACGCTTTCTTCTATGATTTCCGGCCTGGAACCCTTACCGTCGTGGCAGGTCCCACAGGAGTCGGGAAGAGTACACTCATTCGTCTCATGCTCGGACTATTGAAGCCTGACCGCGGGACAGTGACAGTCTACGATGCCGGTTCTTCCTGCGCGGCAGGAAAGCCGGCGCGCGGCAATTTCCGCTATGTTCCTCAGGGTAACTCCTTGATGAGCGGCACCATACGGGACAACCTCCTGCTTGCTGACGCCTCTGCTTCAGAGGAGGGCATGCGTTCCGCCCTGCACACCGCCGTGGCTGATTTTGTGTTTGATCTTCCGGACGGTCTGGACACTGTCTGCGGAGAAGCCGGTGGAGGCCTGAGCGAGGGACAGTGCCAGCGCATAGCCATCGCCAGAGCATTGCTGCACCGTGGCGGGATCTTGCTTCTGGACGAGTCCACCTCATCCCTGGATCCCGAGACCGAGACAAGGCTTCTCGCCAATCTTCGCTCCTATGTCCGGAACGCACCAGCCTCCGCTGACAACCCGCAGGCCATCACCGTGGTCTTCATCTCCCATCGCGAGGCCGTGATGGCCTCCGCCGATGAGCTTCTGCGTCTGGAATAAGATTCCTCTACTAAAATAACAACCTCTAAGACCTTAGAAATACGTCGAGTACGGGAGGTTTAGGCTGAGCTGGGCATCGGCTTCGGAACGGGCCTTCTCGTAGGCGATAACGGTGTCGAGATCAGGATTGACCATCACGTCAAGGTTCCAGATCAGGAGGCGGTCACCGGTCACGATCTCCTGAACGAAGCCGGCCAGACCGACGATGGCGGGGATACCGATTCCCTTGGCCAACACACAAACCTGACCGTCGGCATCCTCCTCGCAGACGGCAAGCCCGACGACATTTCGGAAATCTATCAGTGTGGAGTCTGACAGCGACAACCGCTCGGCGACAAGGACGCTGCCGGGCGGTATGTCCTCGAACGGATTCCTCTGCCCGCAGTCTCTGACCACGAACGCACGGCCTTTCGCAAAGCCTCGGACACCCGTTCCACGTACTGTCATAAGTAACCTATCTCATTACTTCCTTCGTCAGATCCCATGCGGCTCCGGGAGCGAAAACAGCATCAACCAGCTGATCATAGAACATTCCCCTCTTGGCGAGATCCAGCACATTGAAGCGGAAACGCATCAACTGTACCTTCGGGAACATATTCCTAAGCATCCCGCGGGTCACGCCGATCATCGACGGATCGTACGGCGCGCCGGCCTTCCTCAGCAGATCCTGCATCCTGGAGAATGAATATACCTGCCCCTGAAGCTTCTTCTTGAACTCCGGCCAGTTCTCCTTGATCCTCGTCAGCTGGACGCGGACGGTCTCGGCGTCGTCATATTTCTTGGTGATCTCGGTGTAGCCAAGCTCCGGCGCAGGGAAATCCTTGAAGATTTCAAGCGCCCTCTTCTGCTCCTGCTCAAGCGTAGGCCATGCCTTCACGCAGGCGTCCACATCGATCTTCGTCAGATCCATCTTGAACAGCTCGTCGAACACGGCGCACATTGTCAGCGTGCCGATCGCAACCTGGGCTCCGTGCGACTGGAGTCTGCCGTTGAAGCGGTGGTGGGTCATGTCAAGAATATGGCTGAAAAGGTGGTCGCAGCAGGAAGCCGGGCGGCTGGACTGCGCGGCCTGCATGGCTATACCGCTGAGTGTCAAGCCCTCGAACAAATCCGCCACAGCCTTCTTGTCGCCTCTTGCCACGCCATCTGGATCGGCCAGCAGATCATCCAGGCAATCCTGAAGAACATGCCAGGCATCCGGCTTGATCGGCTCAGTACCCATAAGGTCGGCGATCATCCACTCGGCTCCGGCGGGAACCTTGGCGGCCAGATCAGCGTACCCCGCGGCAGTCATGGCCTTCGGGGCGGAGGCGATCACGTCGATGTCGGCGATGATGACCTTGGGAGCCGGGCAGGAGAATGTCTGCTTGGAGTTGTGATAGGAAATCGATGCGCCAAACGACGAGAAACCGTCCACGGAAGCCGCCGTCGGCAATGTCAGATAAGACTGGCCGTAGTGGTGCGAGGCAAGTTTGCAGAGGTCGTTGATGACTCCTGAACCCACGGAAATGGTGACATATTCAGCCTCGGAAGACGGTCTGAACGCCTTCTCCGCATCCGGTTCCACATATTCATGGTCATTCTCGATGGCCTTGGCGGCAGAGAAATCGCCCGCGATGATGTGGTCAACCATGTCTACATACCTCCAGTCCGCGTGGAATTCCTTCCTCTCGATGACATATTTCTCTGTGTGGACTCCGGCGGTCACAAACATTTCGTACACCTTCTGGCCAAGAACCTTCCAAGTGTTAAGGTCTGCCACCACAACGGCGGCCTTGCTTTCAGGGAACCATTTCTTGAACTCCTCAGGAGCCTGTGAGCTGACTCCGCAGCCCATCTCAAACACCTTCGTGTCGGTGGCGACAGTCAAGGCCTTGGCAATTCTTTCTTTTGAATCCATTATCAATGTTCTTTTAAGTAATTCTAAAATAATTCGCGGCAAAGGATAATCTCTTTTGTCGGCATAAAGTTACAAAAAATCTTTCGTATCTTAGCGACTATGAAAAAGTACATCTCAACCCTATTGGCCCTGCTGGCCGTTCCGATGATGATGGCGGCGCAGGAAAAAAGTCTCCACCAACTCCAGCAGGAGTTCGTGGACCTGAGGCTCGGAATGTTCGTTCACTTCGGCCTCCCGACCTACCAGACAGCCGACTGGACCGATCCCGACCTCAGCCCCGAAGTGTTCAATCCGATCAAACTGGACACCGACCAATGGGTCAAGGCCGCCCAAAGCGCAGGGATGAAATTCATCTGCGTCTCGGTCAAGCACCACAGCGGATTCTGCCTCTGGGACACCAAGACCACGGACTACAGCGTGATGAGCTCGCCTCTTCACCGGGATGTCCTGCGGGAACTGGTCAATTCCGTCAGGAAGGCCGGAATGCAGATAATGTTCCACTTCTCGATCCTTGACACCCATCACCGCATCCGCCCGACCCTGCCGTACACTCCGGAGAAGATCAACCTCCTCAAAAGCCAGGTCCGCGAGCTTCTGACTGAATATGGTCCCGTCAACACCATAATGTTCGACGGGTGGGATGCCCCGTGGGGCAGGATTTCATATTCAGATGTCTCATTCCCTGAGTTTTATCACCTCATCAAGAGCATCCAGCCAAACTGCCTGGTGATGGATCTGAACGGGGCGAAATACCCTTCCGAGGCTCTGTTCTACTCCGACATCCGCTGCTACGAGCAGGGCGCCGGCCAGAAGATCTCCCCGGAGACCAACCAGCTCCCGGCGATGGCCTGCTACCCTTTGCAGAAGACCTGGTTCTGGAAGACCGAGTTCCCGGGCTCGCCCCTGAAGGATGTTGACAAGATCGTGGCCGAGAACATCATCCCGTACAACAACGCCTACTGCACCTACATCCTGAACTCCGCCCCGAACCGTGACGGCCTGATGGATCAGAATTGCATCGACGCGTTGAAGCGCATAGGCAAGATTTGGAAGAACACCGGCCACATCGTGGACGTGGCCGAGACAATGGAGCCGATCACCGACATCAACATCGCCATCGGCAAGCCGTGCGACTCATCCTGGTCCGACGACATGGACATCATGGACTTCGCCAACGACGACAACTTCCGCACCTGCTGGGTCTCCAGCCCCGAAGTCAAGGAGCCGTTCTGGAAAGTCGAGCTCGACCCCGGCAGCCTGATAGACATGGTAGTGATGACCGAACCAAAGGCTGGCGTGATGCAGGAATATGTCATTGAATATCTCCACAAAGGCACCTGGCACACAGTCTTCAGCGGGACCGCACCGACTCAAAGCCGCGTGAAGGTGCACCGTTTCGACAAAGTCTACGCCGACGCCGTCCGCGTCCGTTTCACCAAATGGACCGGCCTCCTCTCCCTCGCCGAGTTCGGAGTCTACACCCCGTACGGGCAGTAAGGCCAGCCGCTTCGGGCAATCGCTGAGAGCGGATTTCAGTGATGACCACCCAGGCGTTTCGGCGCACAGGAAGAACAAGAGGCCGCTCTCGTGAGCGAAACAGGCGCTATGACGCACGGGAGGTAACAGGAGGCCGCTTTCGTGAGCGAAACAGGCGCTATGACGCACGAGAGGTAACAAGAGGAGGCTCTCGTGAGCGAAACAGGCGCTATGGCGCACGGGAGGTAACAAGAGGCCGCTCTCGTGAGCGAAACAGGCGCTATGGCGCACGAGAGGTAACAGGAATCATAGATGACGGGAGGCTTACTGGAAGAGTTTCCTCTATAGTTATTTTTCCAGGCGTCTTTGCAAACGACTCCCAAAACCACTCCTATCCGACTTCTGATGCCAAGGAAAAACACATGGCACCCAAGATGCTGTTTACGTGCGGAAAAAGCGAACTCGTGGTACGGATTTCGGTACCACGAGTTCGCTTTATTCGTTGACAGACAGGCTGTTGTCTGCCAACGCTAATGGATGCCGGTTTCGAAGGCGGAGCGACGGCGTCATCGGGAGACTGGCGGGCGCGGAACCGGGCATATTCAATTACACACTACAACTTCCTTAAGAGGTTGTTCATGTTGACTTCCTTGTCGATGATGGTGCGGAGCTCGGCGATCGGAACCCTTTTCTGCTCCATGGTGTCGCGCTCGCGGATGGTGACGCAGTTGTCATTCAGCGAGTCGTGGTCAACGGTCACGCAGAACGGCGTGCCGATGGCATCCTGGCGGCGGTAGCGCTTGCCGATGGAGTCCTTAGGATCGTACTGGCAGTTGAAATCGTACTTGAGATCGTTCATCACCTCCTGAGCCTTCTCCGGCAGGCCGTCTTTGTTAATCAAAGGCAGCACGGCCACCTTGACAGGGGCAAGCGGCGCCGGGATGCCCAGCACCACGCGGGTTTCGCCGTTCTCAAGCTGCTCGACCTTGTAGGAATGGCTCAGCACGGCGAGGAACATTCTGTCCACACCGATGGAAGTCTCCACGCAGTAAGGAACGTAGCTCTCGTTGGTCTCAGGATCAAAGTACTGAATCTTCTTTCCGGAGAGTCTCTGATGGTTGCCGAGGTCGAAGTCGGTACGGGAGTGGATTCCCTCCAACTCCTTGAAACCGAACGGGAAATTGAACTCGATGTCGGTCGCGGCGTTGGCGTAGTGGGCCAGTTTCTCGTGATCGTGGAAACGGTAGTTCTCGGCACCCATCCCGAGGCTGACGTGCCATTTCATGCGGTTCTCCTTCCATTTTTTGAACCACTCCATCTCGGTGCCAGGACGGCAGAAGAATTCCATCTCCATCTGCTCGAACTCTCTCATTCTGAATATGAACTGTCTCGCGACGATCTCGTTTCTGAACGCCTTTCCGATCTGGGCGATACCGAACGGAATCTTCATGCGGCCCGTCTTCTGGACGTTGAGATATTCAATGAATATTCCCTGTGCCGTCTCCGGACGCAGGTAGATCTTATCGTCCGCCTCGCCGGTGTTGCTGATCTGGGTAGAGAACATCAGGTTGAACTGACGCACGTCGGTCCAGTTCTTCGTGCCGGAAATCGGATCCACAATGTCGCAGTCAAGGATGATCTGCTTGTACTCCTTGAGGTCGTTGGCCTGCTCGGCTGCAACATAACGGTTGTGAACCTCGTCATATTTCGCCTTCTCCCTCAGAATGTTAGGGTTAGTGGCGCGGAACTGCTCCTCGTCGAAGGCATCTCCGAACCTCTTGCGGCCCTTCTCGACCTCCTTGTTCATCTTCTCCTCGATCTTGCCGAGATAGTCCTCGATCAGATTGTCGGCGCGATACCTCTTCTTGGAGTCCTTGTTGTCGATGAGCGGGTCATTGAACGCCGCCACGTGGCCTGAAGCCACCCAAGTCTTAGGGTGCATGAACACGCAGGAATCAATGCCGACGATGTTCTCATTCAGCCTTGTCATAGCGTTCCACCAGTACTGCTTGATGTTGTTCTTCAGCTCGACGCCCATCTGGCCATAGTCATAGACCGCGGCCAGTCCGTCATAAATCTCACTTGACGGGAATATGAACCCGTACTCCTTGCAATGTGCCACCAGCACCTTGAACAGTTCGTCCTGTGTCATAGTATTGTTGTACTTTAAAAATTCTCAAAGTCATCTGAATATGCCTCGGCAACTCCCCCCTCTCCCGGCGACCACGTACCGGCATATTCCATAACGCTCACTAAGAACCTACAAATATACACATTTTCACGCAAGAATCATCGTGACGGAAACACGTCACTTGTGTTCGCCACTTGCCACGTCACTTGCCATCGATCCAGCATCAAGCGTTATTGTACTGCCGATTGACCCAGAGCCAGAGGAACTTGTCTGGGATGGAATATTCCTTCAAATCAACGGTGATGATGTCTTCCTTGAGGAGTTTGCGGATGGCGGCGTTGACAACGCTGGCGGTGGATAGCTGATAGCGGTTAATAAAAGCGGACGTGTTGACATTACGCACGCGCGCCTCGTTCGCGATGGCGGACAGAACTCGTTTTTGGTTTTCTGTCAGGCTAGACATCAGCTCGGCGAATTGAACCTCATTCATCAACAATATGTTGTCTATTGACATCCGTATCACGTCAATAGAGCACTCCTCTCCCCTATCTATCGACGCGAAAGCCTCATTAAAGACACGTTGCATGTAATAAGTATATCCTTCAAGCAAGTCATAGACGTACTCAACCACCGCTTTGGCTATCCTCTTGCCATATTCATTGAACATATTCCCGACAAAATCTGAGTAAATATCTTTATCGAGAGCCTTCAGTTCCAATGGATCAGCACTTTTATAGAAAGGACGAGCCGGGGACTGAAACATCGCGCTCATAATGCCCCTCTTGCTTCCAGCGAACACAAAATGGCAGTTCTTCATTCTCTGAATATGCCCGCGAAGGAGAGCCTCGACGTTACCATCCTCATATTCATTTATTTGCTGAAACTCATCAATCGCGACGAGGCACGGCATCCCCGCATTGTCGAGGTAATTGAATATCTCATCCAATGTGAACTCCGGCCGCTGAATATCCCCAAGGCTCACACCGAACGATGGCTGTCCGGTAACGGGATCGTAGGTTATCTTGCCTTGAAGCGACTTCAACGCACTTACGAGCTTATCAAGGACTTTTTTTCCGGCAGGCTGTAACGCCCTGAACACTTCCTTACCCAAAAAGAAAGTGAACTCCCTGAGACTTGTAGTGTGCAGAATATCAACAAAGAACGTGTAGTAAGAACGTTTGATTTCCTCCCGCTCGAACACGTGCGTTATCAACCCCGTCTTGCCCATTCTGCGAGGCGAAAACAGAACCACATCATTCCCGTTCATCAATGATTTTGCCAACCTCTGCGTCTCGCTGACTCTGTCACAGAAACATTCATTTGGGATATACCCTCTGGTTATAAACGGATTATGAATTGTTTTCATAACGAGCTACATTTTTAGCAAAAATAATTATCCGTTTTGAATAATCCAAATCAAATAATCCATTTTGGAAAATTCTAATAAAAAAACTGTTTCATTCTTATGTGACGGGCGTAAAAATCGCAGATTTTATGTAAGTTTGCATTTTGTAGCGTATTATTTTATTTATGAGAGATGGAACGATGACGTTCCATTTTGGCAGAATTGATATGAGGAAGGTTTTGTCAGTTAAAAGTTTAGTGGCTATGATTATGCTCGGTTTCTGTTTTGAGACGAGCTCATTTGCGGCATGTCATTCAACTTACAACTTATCAGTCACCTCGCCTTCCACGGAAAAACAGATTTCTATCAGATTCATCATTCTCGACGATAAGTCCGGAAATCCATTGCAATCAGCGGTGGCCAGCGCGAGCCAATATGGCATCTACACCGTGTCAGACAAGGATGGCAAAGCCACTTTGAAAAACATTCCAAAAGGAAAATGCAGGATCAGCATCGAATTGCTCGGCTACGTCAAGGAAACAGTCGAGATTAACCCAGAGACAGAGGATCAGCCTGTTACTATCAAATTGAAAGAAGAGAATCTTTCAATTGACGGTGTTGTGGTGGTAGCTCAGCGCGGAAGCGCGGGAGAATCCACTTCATCAATCATAGGCAGGCAGGCTCTGGATCATATTCAGGCCACAAGTCTGAAAGACATATTCCAACTTCTTCCGGGAAATGTCGTGACTTCCAATCCATCACTGACAACCGCCGGGGTGTTCCAGAACAGGACTTTGGACAAATACGACAGCAACAACTCTTTCGGAGCGGCCATTGTCGTGGATGGAGTGCCGATGTCCGTCAACGCGGACATGAACACCAAAGGAGGCAACGGATCCACCAGCGGAGTGGACATGAGAAGCATCGGTACTGATGACATTGAATCTGTAGAAGTTGTAAGGGGAATAGCGTCAGCTGAATATGGCGACCTTTCGTCCGGGACGATGATCGTCAAAAGTAAGGTTGGCGTCACGGATCTTAAGATGCGTGCCAAAATCTATCCAGGCATCTATCAGTTCTACGCGGGGAAAGGATTGAGCCTGAAAAAAGCCGGAACATTGAACATCAACGCTGACTATGCGCGCGGCAAGTCCGATCCGCGTTATAAGACCGACACTTACGACCGTGTTCTGGCTTCTCTCGTGCATTCCATAAACACAAAAAACGGGAGCAGTTTCATAACAAAACTTTCTACAACCAACACTTACGAATGGTCCGGTCCGGATCCTGACGAAAAAATCACGGATGTCTGGAAGACGGACAGGAACAACGGATTTCAACTGTCCCACAGCGGAAGCCTCAACACCAACAGGCTATTTGTCAGAACATTGAAATATGACCTTTCATATTCTTTCAAAAAGTCAGATTCCTACACCAGAGCTTACATGAGTGGGCTTCGTCCGGTGGTAAACGCCACAAAAGAAGGCACGTACGAAACCATAATGCTCCCGTCTGAATATTACGGCTGTGGAGGTACTGTGGGAAAGCCTATGACGTTCTTCGCGAAGTTGTCAGACTCATTTTACCTCAACTCTCGCAACTCTCTGTTCAAGAACCGCTTCAATCTCGGAACAGAGTTTCGTTCCGAAGGAAATGTGGGACGAGGCTACGAAGACGATGATCCACTCAAGCCTCTTTCTTCCTCAGGCTACCGACCACGTTCCTTCAAGGATATTCCTTTTCTCAACCAAATCTCCGCATGGGCGGAAGACAACATCAATCTAAGATTCTCCAAGACCAAGGAATATCCAGTCCTAAATCTTCAGGCAGGACTGCGCTGGACAATGATCCAACCAGGACTCGGCAAGCAAATGTCCACTCTGTCCCCTCGAATCAACGCGTCATTTGCGGCAAACAAATGGGTCAGCCTTCGCCTTGGGTTTGGAATCTCAGAGAAGACCCCTTCCTTGCTGTCACTCTACCCGGAGCGCACTTATCTGGATTATCTGAATGTTAATGCCTCAAACGGGGAAGATCGGTATCTTACGGTTTTCACGACCAGAATATTCGACAGGAATAGTCTTAGACTCAAACCAATGCGCAACATCAAGTACGAAGTCGGCGCCGACTTCAAGACTCCATGGGGGCAATCAATCTCGATCATTGCCTACAGGGAGAGTGTACGTCATGGCTTCGGATCGGACAACAGTGTCTGGAAAACAGTTTCTTTTAACCATTGGGACGCCACTGATGTAAGGTTCGATGGCAACATGGCATCCTACGACAAAGGCAAACCGTCCAACGTCCAGACTTTTCTGACAAACATTCTTTTCCCTGCGAACACCGACAGTCACATCAGCGAAGGAATAGAACTGGACTGCAATTTAGGACAGATCAGAAGCTCTGGCACTTCGTTCTATCTGACAGGATCGTATTCAATGACAAAGAGCGAGACGGAAAGAAAAACCTACATGCTTCCGAAAGGCTACGGCAAAAGCTACAGTCGCATCTACCTTGCCTATCCCGCCGGGATGAACGGCTCGGAGCGACGCCAAGGAACAATGGTACTTAGGGTGGTACAGTCAATTCCGAAACTGAATTTTGTGCTTTCAGGCACCGTTCAGACAATCTTCTACGACTACACCATGAACTCCCGCTTCACCGCCGCTCCAGAAGGGTACATAATAGCGGAGGAAAATGTTGCTCCGCAGGTCGGGACGGGAATGAATAAATATGTTGCCTTCACCTCAGACCAATTGGCCGATTCGGATTATTCTTTTCCGGAAAACTGGCCCTCCGGTGAAAGGTTCTTGCTGAAGGAGCAGATATTCAAAAAAACAGCCTACAGCGACGTCCCTGAAACATGGCCTCCGCTGTGGGTGTTCAATCTGAGAGTAACTAAGGACATCACCAAATTCTTAGGAACATCTTTCTACGTCAACAATCTGTTTTTCTCCCAACCTTGGCACAAGTCATCAGTCTCGTCATCGGTTACGGAAAGAAACTCGAACTTGTTCTCATTCGGAATTGAATTGTATGTAAATTTATAACAACCATTAAATCATTTAATTATGGAACGAACTTTATTTTTGACAGTAGTGGCGGCCCTGGCCTGTCTCGCTTTTTCTTCTTGCGAAAAATCTGGGGACATCGATGCAACGGATGTCACGGTGAATGTTGTCCTGCCCGAAGGATTCGACGCAAATGCAAAGTATTCTGGAGAAGTCGTCCTTAAGGACAGAAATTCTTCCAAAACCTACACGACCATGGCAAATGGAGGGACAGCCGTGTTCTCAGATGTCGCCTACGGAGTTTATGACGCTTCCGCTGCACAGACTTTAAGCAACTCAAATTTCAAGACAGTGGCACCGGAACTTGCGGCAAATCTTACATCTTCTGTCAATTTGAACGGCTACGTGTCCCAGATTGAGGTGACAGCCAAGGTCTCTGAGCCATCTGTACTGTCTCTCTCTTGGTCTGTGCCAAGCAGCCTGGTGATCAGCAAGGTCTACAATTTCGGAACTCAGACAAACGCCAAGAAGGTCTACAACATCGACAAATATGTCGAGATCTTCAACAATTCAGACGAAGTCCAGTATGCCGACGGTCTGTGGATTGCACAGGCTTACGGATCAGCTGTGGGCGCGATTTCAACTGTTTATCCTGATGTAGAGACCGCTGATGTCGTCTATCTTGAACGGGTGGTGAAGCTTCCAGGCAACGGAACGGAATACCCTATCGAGCCAAGCAAAAGCATTGTGATAGCCCAGAATGCCAAGAATCACATCAACCCGGATGTAGTCACCCAGACTGTGGATCTGAGCGGAGCTGATTTCGAATGCTATGTAGAAGGAGCTCCTGCCTCCATGTTCCCAAGCGACAACGCAAGCGTTCCGAACATAATCGAGAAATATGGCGCCACCTCCTCCACCGCCAAATTCTTTGCGGGACAGGGCACGATCATCACAATATTCAGAATGGAAGATTCTGAATTTGAATCTCTTGGCACTAAAATAGGAGCAGGCTACGACAGATTTCCACAGTTTGCTCCTTACTGCAAGACACTTCCTGTGGACAAAGTGATCGACGCGGTTGATCTCTACCGGAAAGGATTCGAGAACAGGAGAGGCAAGCATGTCCCTCTTTCCGTAGATGCCTCCTACGCTGCATGCAATCAGAGATGCATCGCGGAAAGAAAGATTTCCTACACCACACCGGATGGTCGGATTGTACTTCAGGACACCAACAACTCCTCATTTGATTTCGCGCTGATCGAGCCTGTTGATGATGCCGACGGTAAAGTGGTGACCCCTGCGAATCTTGCTCCTCGTGACTACACGAAACCTGAGATTCAGCCGTCCAAATAAGCGGCTGAAATTAAGTTGTCGCTTACCAAAATGAAAGCCAGAAATACATACCTCGCGATCTTCGTGCTGCTGTCGGGAATCCCGGCAGCGGCGCAGTCACTGTCAGCCGCATCCGGAGATGATGTCCGACGCAATGTCAGCTCACAACATCATTATGCCCTACAGAACAATGTGTGGAGGTTCACAAACAACCCGTTGTCTTTGTCTTTTTATGATTTAGACAAGACATCCGGATCAGCGGAACTATCCTTTGATTTTCTTTCAGGAGCATACAGAAGAGCGATGGATCCTATGCGGGACTATAGTATGAATTTCTCGGCTGAAAGCTACAATTATCTGGACAAAATTAATTTATACGGGTGTTTTGCCTTCAGGCAAGAAACGCTTGAAGGCAAGACCTATTCTGAGAACTACGATCCGTACAACGGCAATCCATACATCGCGGGCAGCACGCTCGCCGGCGATTACACTAAGCAATTGTTTGCGTTCAAAGTGGTCTCGACCTCCAAACTTCTTTGGAACAGGATGCGTTTCGGTGTGGCTTGCGACTATAATGTGGGCGACATGTCGCGCTACAATGATCCTCGTTCCAGAGTGCAGCTTGCGGACTACTCCATAACTCCTGGATTGACCATAGAGCTGACTTCCAACGACCGGTTAGGACTTTCCGGAACCTACCGTTACCGCAAGGAAAAGATGCTCAAGCCTGTGGCTAAGTCCGACAACATCGATCGCTACATCTATTGCACGCAAAAAGGCGTTGTCGAATATTCCGAAACAGGTCTTCTGTTTTTCAGCAGGAGATATGTCGGCGACTATGGAGGAGGAGAATTGCAATACTCACATATCACTCCGAAGAACTCACTGATGCTGCATTGCGGAGCAACGTTTCGCCACGATGATGTAATCGGTGATAGAAAGGAAAATCCGGGCAATTTCAGCTCAATCGATTACTATGCAGGTGTGGCATCATCACACAACAGTCATGTGGGACTTCGTCATAAGGCTAATGTCACCGTAAGCCACAGTTCCGGCTGGGCGCAGGAATGCCTCCAAGAACTGACAACAGAAATGAATGATCAAGGAATGCCGGACAGCTATTGGAAAACCGTGATGAAAAATATCCGGTACCGCAATTCATTGACCGATATTTCCGCAGGTTGGCATACATTTAGACTTCGTGAAGGAAAGTATCTTTGGGATTTCGGTGTGACTTTCGATGCGGAAATATATTCGTCACACTATATTCTTCCAGAATCACATTTCAAGACCGCCTATATTGAACCCGCGCTTGCCGGAGGAGGAGTCCTTTACCAAAAAGGATCTTCCGAAATCAATATTTCCGGACGGTTGGGATGGCATCAAAACATTGAGAACAAACTCTCTGTCAATCCGGAGCTTGACAAGGAGAAACTGACCGTCATCCGGGATAATGTGACGGCACCGGATTACCAGAGACTCGGACATGGCAGCCTTGCGGTAGGACTGAACCTCAACTACATATTCATGACTTTGAAAACCGCACGCCTCTACTGCTCCGTCTCTACCAATCAGTATTATGCCCTAACAAAACCATCCTCCCTATCCCTTGTGCAAGGCCTTCCGGAAGATTCCTCTTCCACAATTTCTTCCTACGTCTCCGCGCGCGTCTGGTCATCCCTTTCCATAGGAATATTATACTGACACCACAGCCCCACCTATCGGGAAAAACCGTCATCTCCCGCACTTTGTCCACCCAAACCACGATTCCACCGGACAAAGCAGCCAAAAAGCACGCTTTATCCATCTATTGCAGCCTTTACTGGACAAACATCATTTATTTACCGAGAGAATCTAAGGGCATACGCTTTGGCGAAGTGGGAAAAGTACTTGTCTGACAGAAGCAAGGCGTCATTGTCCTCTGAAAGATATTCCTCACAGAATTGGTCCTGAGCCCTTATTACCTCTTTGAGCATCGAGCCCCTTAATGAAAACGGCTCGCTAATTCGTCCGACAGCTATGGTCAGGTCAAAAAGATCAAGAGCACGGACAAAGCGCCTTTGGCCATATTCTCGTTACCTTTACGCTTCCATTTAAATGTTCTGCCTACCTCACTGCCTATGTTGGCCATCTGAGCGATGAACGGCATCTCCGGCTACCGCGACGTGCTGGCCACCATCCACGAATCCTACGAACACATCACCCCGCGCCCCAACAGCATCCTCCAATTGCACCGGGACCTCTATTCCTTCAGCAGCAGCGCCGTAGGTGGTGTATATAAAAACTCGGACAACATCATTGCAGAGAAGCACGCCGACGGCACGGAAACAGTCCGCTTCCGCCCTGTCCCTGCCTTCCAGACGGCCGATGCCATGCTGAACCTCTGCGCCAGATACAATGATGCCATCGAGCCGCGACCTATAATCCGCTGATCCTGATGCCGATATTCATCCTGGACTTCCTCTGCATCCACCCGTTCAATGACGGAAACGGCCGCATGAGCCGCCTTCTGACGCTTCTCCTCCTGTACCGCGCCGGATTCTTTGTGGGCAAGTACATCAGCATCGAGATGCTCATCGAGAAGACAGGAACCGGCAGGGCTACGGCCTATGTAAAGAAATAATCCTCCTATAGATCTATTTTCATAAGTCAATAATTTCTCAGTATGACACAATACATCGCATAGAGGTACTCAAAAAAGCCATTTCAAGGCATGGAGTACCGGAAATAATCAATTCCGATCAGGGCTGCCAGTTTACGGGCAAGGAATGGGCTGACGCCTGCTCTCAGCACTCTGAAATGAAGGTCAGCATGGACGGCCGCGGCCGTGCTAAAGACAATATCTGGATAGAAAGATTTTGTAAAACGATAAAATACGAGTATATTTACATCCAGCCGGAGGAAAACGGCGCGGTTCTGTTCTTTGGAATCAAGAGATTTATTGACAACTACAACTACCACCGTCGTCACCAAGGAATCAACCGTACAGTACCAAGCAAGCTTTACATTCGTCAGGCAGCTTGGTCTTAACTAAGAACAACACTGTACCTGTTTAAATAACGATAGTATTGCAGGAGAAAGTATTAACTTTAGAGACAATGAAAGACATAAGTTGCATTAAAAGAACCATATATAATTATTAATGACAATAGTTCGTTAATTTTTCCAGTGCCTAAGCGGCCCTGGCAGTAAATAAAACC
>ERZ1034691.509-NODE-509-length-30172-cov-9.678786_pt1 | contig 30172 bp, 30 predicted proteins | sample MGYA00520638_ERZ1034691 | MGnify/ENA primary metagenome ERZ1034691 (study PRJEB33766, sample SAMN09781763) | gut metagenome | biome: gut microbiome | host: Homo sapiens | place: Madagascar | study: EMG produced TPA metagenomics assembly of the PRJNA485056 data set...
TAGGAGTACAGATGGCAAGTGCCTATATTGGAACGTGTCTGATGCCGCCATTATTTGGCTTAATTGCGAACCACATATCTATCCGGTTATTACCGTTATATTTGTTGATTTTGCTTATATTGATGGTGTATATGCATGAGATGTTGGAAAGGAAAGTACATTATGAGAGCTGATTATCACGTTCACACAGAGTTCAGTGATGATTCTGATTATGCTATGGAGAAAGTAATACAAGATTCTATTGCAATGGGATTAGATGAAATCTGTTTTACTGACCATGTGGATTATGGCATAAAAAAAGACTGGGATGAACCGGGAAAAATGATCTATCGCAAAGGTAGTCCAGGAGAACCAGAGGAAATGCCATTGGCCAATGTTCCTTATCCGACTTATTATGAGACATTTAAAGAAATGTGGGCGTTGTATCATGATAAGATTGAATTAAAATTGGGACTGGAATTTGGTATGCAGGCACATACGATTGAAAAATACGAAAAGCTGTTTGCAAGATTTCCGTTTGATTTTATCATTCTATCAGTTCATGAAGTGGAGGATAAAGAATTCTGGACACAGGATTTTCAACGTGGCAGGACACAGAAGGAATATAATGAACGCTACTATGAGGAATTATTATACCTTGTTGAGAACTATCACAATTACAGTGTTTTAGGGCACATGGATCTGATTACCAGATATGATAAAGCCGGTACTTATTCATTTAAAAAATTGAAGCCGATACTTACTAAAATTTTAAAGACAGTAATTGCTGACGGAAAAGGAATTGAGGTAAATACTTCCAGTTACTGATATGGATTGTCTGATCTCACTCCGTCAAGGGATATTTTAAAATTGTATTGGGAATTGGGTGGGCAGATGATCACCATCGGAAGCGACAGCCATAAACCCGAACACCTGGGAACGTTTATTAATGAGACAAAACAGGAATTAAAAGCACTTGGCTTCAAAAAGTTTTGTACTTTTGATAAAATGCAACCGATTTTTCATCAATTATAATAAGAGACTCCAATTTCTCCCTCATTTTTGTTCATTTCCCAACAACTTACAGAAGAACCCCTGCTTTCGCTTGCTGAAAGCAGGGGTTCTTTGACAGACTGGCAGGTCCTCTCCAAACGGAGAGGACCTGTGATTTTTTGGGGGGAGACTTTTTAACGGATCCGAAATCTTTGCGCCCGCAGCAGAAAAGCAGATATCCGTAAAAGTGTGTTTGGCAGCGGGGCGTTGGAACGGAACGTGTTTTCTGTTTTGAAAATCTCAGTCCTTCTGCTCGATAAACGCGCGGATATCGCTGCTGAGAGCCTTTACGTTGTCCTCGCCGATGTAAATCATGTGGCCGGAGGGATAGCCCTTCAGGGTGACCCGGTCCATGGGCAGCCCGGCGTGATCCAGCATGTAGTGGATGATGCCAATGTGGGTGGCGGTGTCAAAGTATCCGTTGGCGAAGAAGACCCGCAGGCCGTGGGTGCGGTACATGGCGCTGCGCAGCTGCTCGCCGGTGGTGCCCATGGGGGCTTCCCGGTTCCAGCGGTCCTTCTTGGTAAACAGATCGTACATACAGGCGGAGGGGACATAGACACGATCCAGATGAATATTCAGCTGGGGGAAGATCACGCCGGTGGTGACGCCGAAGAATACCGGACCGTAGCGGTCACTGGAGGCGTCATCATAGACACCGGCGGTGTTTTCCACGGTTTCCGGCACATAGCGGGGCCGGGTAATGCGGCCGTCAAAACGGGCTACGGAAGCGCCCTTGTCCTTGATGACCTCCAGACGGAAGCTCTCGTCGTCAATGCGCAGCGCCCGGTCCGTCAGGTACTGCCGGGAGACGCCGGTGAAGACCATGATCTGCCGGATCACCGCCTCCCGCTCCTGCTCCGGCAGGGAACTGCCCTGATACAGGGCCAGCAGGTAGGTGGTATCCGCAAAGGTTTTCGCGCGGCCTACAAAATCCTCCAGAGATTCCTCTGTCGGGTGGTTGTGATACCAGTGGATGGCGGCATAGGAGGGGAAGGCCACCACGGCGTGCTCCACGGGAACCTCACGCTCGAAATATTTGCCGGTGGTGACAGTGTTGCCAATCATGACGATGCCGTCAAAGGCAAGGGCGTAGGAGCGTTCGTGGCTGCGGCTGGCGGCAATGCCCGCGGCAGTGGCGGCACGGGTGCAGCCGTAGCTTTCACCGATCAGATATTTAGGACTGGTCCAGCGATGGTAGCGATGGAGCCATTTTTCAATGAACAGCAGCAATGCCTCGGCGTCCTCTTCAATGCCGTAGAACTGCTCCGCACAGCTCTCGTCCAGCAGTACGCCATAGCCGGTGCCTACGGGGTCCACCAGAACGATATCCGCAATGTCCAGCAGGCAGTCCGGGTTCTCGATGGCCGCATAGGGCGGTAGGGAGGTGGGACGGTCCGTTTCACCGTAGAGCAGCCGGGTGGTGCCCAGAAAACCCGCGTGGACGTGCATGGAGGAAGAGCCGGGGCCGCCGTTGAAGCCGAAAATCACCGGGCGGTTGGCGGCATCCGCCACATCGGAGCGGAAGTAGGAATAGGAGAAAATGGAGGCAATGGCCTTGCCGGAGTGGTCATAGAACACATTGTCCTCGCTGACGGTGTGGTAGGGGATACGGTTTCCGCGGAGGGCGATCTCTCCGTCGGATTCAAATTTGGCCGGAGTAAAGCTGACGGGATCCAGTTTTTCGGTTGTGTACATAGTAGGAACCTCCTTGTTTTTTATCGATCCTGACGGCGGATTACGCCGCCGGGCAGCGCGCCGGTGTGCCTGCCGTCCCGGATGACGGCCGTGCCGTTGACAAGAACCTGTTCAATACCCTCGGGATAGACCACAGGGTCCAGTACATTTTCATTGGTCTTCAAATGGTCCCAGTCGATGACCAGAATGTCCGCCTGCTTTCCCACGGCGAGCGTGCCGCGTTTGGTCAGATGCAGCAGTTCCGCGGGACGTCCGGTGAGTTTATAGATCATCTGGGCCCGATCTTCACCGCCCAGCTCCGTGAGGAATTTGATAAAGCCGCAGTAGGTATTGGGGTTGGGCTTGTTGCCGGGACTCTCCGGGTCATAGGCCACAGTGGAGTCTGTGCTGAAGACGAAGGTGTCGTTGCCCAGCGTCGCCTTGGGGTGCCCCACAAAGACCTTGACGCTTTCGGTGTTGGCGTCATGGACGGCCCGGAAAATCTGGGTGCGGCAGTCCAGAAGCAGCAGGTCGAACAGGGCTTCCAGAGTTTCCTTGCCCATCATGGCGCCCACCTGTTTGGCGGTCTTGCCTTCGTATTTTTTGTCAGCGCAGCGCATGATACGGATCTCTTCCTCCCACTCCGGCTGAACCTTGGGGTTAAGAATGTAATAGGTGCCGCCATAGATGGCGTCCTTGATCTGCTTGCGGTAGTCACGCTTTGTCAGGTTATGCAGGAACAGGGTTATGCCGCCGGTAAACTTGTACCAGGGGCGGAACAGCGTGATGAGATCCGGGGCAATCATGGTACCACCGGTGAAATTGGGAATCACATCGAATCCGGCCCGAACGCCCCTGGCGATATAGTCGTCAATGACCTGCAGAGTCCGCAGGGAAGCGGCTCTCTGGAGAAAATCATCGTTGGCGGGATACAGGTCGTAGCCCTTGGACAGATGAGAAATCTCCACCTGAATGTCGTTTTGCAGACCGATTTCCAGAATCTCGATAATGCCGTCAATCTTCTTCTGCCGCTTGGGCGTTCCAACCCGGGGACCGGTTTTGCGCCAATGGGCGAAGAGAATGCCGTCATCCGCCTTCAGCTCATGGCTCATTTCCAGCAGCTCCCGGGTGTCGGAGAAAATGCCGGGCTCATAGTCCAATCCCACGGACATACCGAAGGAACCGGCGTCCATGGCCTCGTGAATATGCTCTTTCAGCGCCGCTTTTTCTTCTTCCGTGGGCGTCCGGGCCCCGTCCGGGCCGCCCATGACGTTCATGCGGATGGTGCTGTAGCCCAAAACGGTCACCATGTTGCCGGAAAGACCGTGGGCATCCACCGTATCCAGCCATTCGTGGAAGGTGTGCCAGCTGGGGTCAAAATGGCAGTGCTTCCGGATCAGCGGAATGGCTTCCTCAGAAAGGGCGTAGTAGTCCTCGTTGTACATGTCGGCGTAGAGCTTTGGCGTCAGCTCGTCAAATACATCCCGCATGGCCTGATTGGCTAGATAGTATTTGCCGATGGGGGCGATGGACTGGCCGCACATGCAGCCCACAAAGGTGGTAATGCCCTGATGGAGCATGGAGTCCATGGTGGGATAGCCAAGCACGGTCTGGTCCGCGTGGGAATGCATCTCGATAAAGCCGGGGGTAACGGTTTTCCCGGCGGCGTCGATGATCTGAGCAGCCTCCGCGCCGGAAAGGTTGCCGATCGCGGCGATTTTTCCATCCGCAATGCCCACGTCTGCCCGCCTTGCGGGGGCGCCGGTGCCGTCGATGACAGTGCCGCCCAGAATCAGAGTATCAAAACCCATGACATGCCTCACTTATCCCAGACCTGACGGAAGACCCGCATCAGATTTCCACCCAGAACCTTCTGAACCTCCTCTTCCCGGAAGCCCCGGGCCAGCATGTGGTCCACCAGATTGTCCCATTCGTCAAAGTAGTTGAAGCCCTTTACGTGCTTCTGGTTGCCGTCAAACTTGCCGAACCAGTTGGGACAGGTCCGCTCAAATTCCACCCGGCCCATGAGATAGTCCAGGGTGGGCCGCTTCCAGCGGTCCGTGCCGATGCCGATGTAGTCCACGCCCACCAGCTCGGCCACATGGACCATGTGGTCGATGTAGCGATCCACAGTGGGCCATGTGCTCTGATCTTCGTTGCACATGACGCTGTGAGGGCACAGACAGATCACGCCGCCCTTGGCGGCCAGGGCTTTGATCTGCTCGTCATTGGCGTTGCGGGTGTGTTTGGCAACATCGTAGCAGGAGGAATGGGAGAGAATCACGGGATCCGCGGAGGTCTCGATGGCGTCCAGACAGGTCCTGCGGCCTACATGGGAAAGATCAATAAGCATGCCGACCCGGTTCATTTCGTAGATGCACTGCTGGCCAAAGCGGGTAAGGCCGCTGTCGTGGGTCTCAAAAGCGCCGGAACCGATGTGGCACTGCTGGTTGTAGGTCAGCTGGACGATCTTCAGTCCCAGCCGGTTCAGCAGGGAGATGTAGCGCAGGTCCTGCTCAAAGCAGAAAGCACCCTGGGTACTCATAATCACGGCCAGCTTGCCCTCCTGTCTGGCTCTGTCAATGTCGCTGCTTTTTGCGGCGATGATCACTTTATCCGGCAGAGTCTCTTCCAGCAGATAGTATTGATGGATGGCCTTGCAGCAGTCGGTAAAATTGCTGGGGTAATTGTCGTCCACAATGGTGGTGCTGATGGCGGTGACGCCGCCCTCCAGCAGGATGTCTACGATGGTGCGTCCCGGCGCGCAGTCAAAGGGCGGGTCTGTAAACAGACCGTGGAACAGTGCGTCAATGGCGTAGGAATCCTTCGGGATCCGTTTTGCTTCTTCGGATGTGTTCTTCATGATGCAGGCCTCCTTAAATATGGTCTAACGTGGGTAAAAAAGATGGCAGCGGCCCATTGGCTGGACACACTGGAACCATTATCACATATGATGCCTGGAAAATCAATGTAAAAGATATATGATTTTTTAGAGATTCAAACTTTCTTTTTGTGTAAATATCCATACAAAAAAGTGTTGACCACAGACGGACAAATGTGTATAATGAAGCCATTCACAAAAAAGACGCCGAAAAACAACTGAATTCGAGGGCGCGTTTGTGGAAAATGCCGCTGCCTAGTTTCGGGGGCATTTTGCAAAATGACCGGAGTGAATTTCAAAATTGCAAAAATGCATAAAAGAAGCTCGAAAGCAGTGGATGAATCCACGGCATTATCGAGTATATCATATATGATTCAGGAGGGGCCAGCTTGAAGTTCGTTTTTAACGCGGAACGCAATGAGCGAATGCGGAACATTCTTATGATGCGCCCAACAGTGGCAGAGGGAGAGGCAATGCTGGCAAAGGACGACACGGATGCCTTTGCCTGGTATACCTACGGTACAGCTCTGGGCCTGACGGGAGACCGTGACAAGGCCATTGAGGCTTATTCCCACGGTATCGCCTTTGATCCTTTCTACGCGCCGAACTTTTTCGGACGGGGCAGAAAGCTGAATGCCGGTGGCCATTTCTGGCAGGCGGTGGCGGATTTCACCATGGCGATCCACCTGGATTCCAGCAACTGGATTTATTGGTATTACAGAGCGACAACCCTGAATCTGAAGGGCCATGTGGAGGAATCTATTGATGATTTCCGGAAGTGCCTGTCCCTCACCGCTCCGGAAGAGCATTACCCTCTGGCGGACTGGCTGTACACCTCCAATGTGGAGCTGGGCCGCTATAAGGAAGCGGAGGAGAGCCTGAATCTGGTGGATGCCTCTGTTGAGGCGCCTCAGATGGACTACGGCTACCGCAGATCCGTGCTGCTGTACAAGGGGATTGTGAAGCCGGAGGACTTTATCGACATTCCGCTGCTGGAAAAGAACGTTCTGCTGCAGCCGGACCGGGTCCGGTTGGAACTGAACGGACTGTATTACAGCCTGTACTGCTTCTATCTGGTCCACGGGGAGCCGGAAAAGGCAAAGGAAGCCATTGCGGAGCTGCTGAAGGTAGCGTATCCCGGCGCGTTTGCCTACACCAGGGCTGTGCCCATTGCTAGAAAGCTGGATCTGCTCCCGGAATGATTATTTTTGAAAGGACGGCACGAGCATGAAATTTGTATTCAATGAGGAAAAGAACGAAGAGCGCCGCAGAATGCTGATGATGCAGCCCACCATCGAGGAGGGCAAGGCGCTGTTGGCCAGGGATGATACGGACGCGTACGCCTGGTATGTCTATGGCAAGGCCCTGAGCATCCAGAAGGACTACGAGGCCGCTATTGAGGCCCACTCCCATGGTATTGCCTGTGACCCCTTCTATGCCCCCAACTATTTCGGCAGAGGCGGCAAAATGAGCCTGACCGGCCGCCTGTGGTCCGCTCTGGCTGACTATTCCATGGCCCTGCATCTGGATTCCTCCAACTGGCTGTACTGGTACTACCGGGCAACCACGCTGAATCTGGCGGGCTATCTGGAAGAGTCCATTGATGACTTCCGCCAGTGCATGAAGGTAACGGACCCCAAGGAGCACTATCCGCTGGCCCACTGGATCTACACAACCTATGTAGAACTGGGGAAATACGAGGAAGCGCAAAAGAGCCTGGAGCTGATCGACGCCACCATTGAACCGCCGCGGATGGATTACGGCTACTGCCGTAGCGTCCGGCTTTACAAGGGCCTTGTCAAGCCGGAGGAGTTCATAGACATTCCTGCCATGCAAAAGGCAGTGCTGCCCCGGGAGAAGCGAGTGGAGCTGGAACTCAATACCATGTACTACGGTCTGTATTGCTACTGGATGGTCCATGGAGATCAGGAAAAGGCCTATGACGCCATCCGGGAACTGCATAAAATTGCCTATCCCGGCGCTTTCGGCTATACCAAGTCCATCCCCATTGCCAAAAAGCTGGGCTTGGAGTAAATACCCACGCGGCTTACTCCGCTGGGACAACCAAATCATCAATAGGAGGAACAAACATGAAATTCGTCTACAATGAAGAGAAAAACGAGGAAATGCGCCGCATTCTCATGATGCAGCCCACTGTGGAGGAAGCGGAGGCATTGCTGAAAAAGGACGATACCGACGGCTATGCCTGGTATGTCTACGGCACGGCTCTGAGCCTGGTCGGCAAGAATGAAGAAGCCATTGAGGCTCATTCCCATGGTATCGCGTTTGATCCCTTCTATGCTCCCAACTACTTTGGACGGGGCCGCCGGGACAACGCCGTAGGCCGCCACTGGCAGGCCATTGCCGACTTTACCGTCGCCATTCATCTGGACTCCGACAACTGGACCTACTGGTACTACCGCGCGACGACTCTGAATCTGCATGGCCATGTGGAGGAATCCATCGACGACTTCAAGCAGTGCATGCACCTGTCCGAGGCTTCCGAGCACTATCCGTTGGTCCACTGGATCTACACCTCCTATGTGGAGCTGGGCAAGTTTGACGAGGCCAGGAAGAGCCTGGATCTGATCGATGCTACTGTAGAAGCACCCCAGATGGACTACGGCTACTGCCGCGCCGTCCGGCTGTATAAGGGCATGATCAAGCCTGAGGACTACATCGATATCCCCGCCATGAAGAAGGCGGTGCTGCCCCGGGAGAAGCGGGTGGAGCTGGAGCTGAACGGCATGTACTATGGCCTGTATTGCTACTGGACCCTCCACGGCGAGCCTGAGAAGGCCGCTCAGGCCATCCGGGATCTGCAGAAGGTGGCCTATCCTGGTGCCTTCGGCTACACCAAGTCCATCCCCATCGCCAAGAAGCTGGGCATTATCAAGGAGTAACAGACCATGATCGAATATGTTGATCCGGCGCCCACCTTTGCCAGGGCTGTCAAGCATAACGGCGTCATTTATTTCAGCGGCCACTGCGACGGCAAAAAGCACGATACCATTGCCGGCCAGACTCAGGCCCTGTGTCAGCGCTATGAGGAACTGCTGGAGAAAAACGGCAGCGACAAAGACCATATGCTGTTTGTTACCATTTATATTTCGGATCTTTCCCTGAAGGATGAGATGAACAAGGTGTGGGACGCTTGGCTGAATCCCGGCCACGCGCCTGCCCGGGTCTGCGTCGAGGCGAAGATTCCGGAAGGCTACTTCCTGGAGATGAGCGTTGTAGCCGCGTTGAAGTGATACCCAGGCCGGGTCCTCTCAGGACCAACCATGAGGACTCGGCCATTACCTCCTCCCGGCGCGCTGCCGGGACCATAACTTGCGAAGGCGGGAGAAAAACATGCTGAGATATGTATTGAAAAGGATCCTACAGCTGATCCCCACCCTGATTCTGGTGTCTGTCATCGTATTCCTGATGGTTCGCTTTATTCCGGGTGACCCGATCACGCTGTTGTACGGCGTTTCGGAAAGCGGCGGTACAAGCGAAGAATACCTGGAATCCATGCGGGATATGTACGGTCTGAACGACCCTCTGGCTGTGCAGTACTTCCGCTGGATCGGAGGCTTCTTCAAGGGGGATATGGGCACCTCTCTGCTGACCCATAAGCCGGTGCTGACGGAACTTGCCAACCGATACCGGTATACCATCATTCTGGCGGTAGGCGGTACGGTGGTCGGCTCGATTCTGGGCGTTATCTGCGGCGTCATCGCCGCGACATTCCACAACAAAGCCGGCGACAACATTGTTATGGTGATCTCCATGATCGCCGTATCCGTGCCCTCTTTCTTCCTGGCCATGCTTCTGATGCTGTACTTCTGTCTGCATCTGGGCGTGCTGCCAAGTCTGGGGCTGCGATCGTGGAGACACGCGATCCTGCCCATTGCCACCCTCGGACTGGGCGCTGTGGGTATGATCGCGAGAACGACCCGGTCCTCCATGCTGGATGTGATCAATCAGGACTACATCCGTACGGCCAAGGCCTACGGCATGTCCAGGGTAAAGATCATTTGCCAGTACGTCTTTAAAAACGCGCTGATTCCAGTGCTCACAGCCATCGGTCTGCGGTTTGGCAGCCTGCTGGCCGGCGCGGCTCTGGTGGAGACGATCTTCACCATCCCCGGCATCGGTAGCTTCCTGGTGGACAGCGTAAACGGGCGGGATTATCCCGCCATTCAGAGCACCGTTCTTGTATTGGCAGCCTCTTTTGTGCTGGTCAATACGGTGGTGGATATTATTTACGGCCTTGTAGACCCACGGGTGAAGGTCAGTTAAGGAGGGGCAGCTATGAGTTCCCCAATTGTAAAACGCTTTCTCAAACGCAAGGCCTCTATTGCGGGGCTGGCGGTTTTGACCATCTTTTTCCTGATGGCCATCATCGGGCCTTCCCTGTGTACCTATGACCCGCTGGCGCAGGATATCAAAAACATGAGCCAGGGCCCCAGCGTTGCGCACTGGTTCGGCACAGATTATCTGGGCCGGGACACCTTTACGAGAATCGTCTACGGCGCGCGGATGAGCCTGTTCATCAGCTTCTCCGGGGTGCTCTCCGGGTGCCTGATCGGCGTGCTGCTCGGCGTGTGGGCCGGCTACTACGGCGGCTGGGTGGACGCGGTGATCTCCCGTGTGATCGATGTGCTGCTGGCGTTTCCCGGACTGCTGCTTGCCATCGTCATTGTGGCGATCCTTGGCAACGGCGACAAGAATACCATTATTGCCATAGCCGTATTCGCCATTCCGTCCATTGCCAGAATGGTCCGCGGCGTGGTCATCTCCAATAAAGATGCCCAGTATATCGGCGCGGCCCGGGTCATGGGCGAGTCCAACACCCGCATTATCCTGACCCATATCATCCCCAATTCCGTCTCCCAGATCATTGTCAATGTGACGTTGAATCTGGGCACGGCAATTCTGACTTCTTCCTCCCTTTCCTTTCTGGGTATGGGCGTTCAACCGCCCAGCCCGGAATGGGGTGCCATGCTGAACAAGGCGAAGGAAGTTCTCCGCACCAATCCCTGGGAGGCGATTTTCCCGGGCCTGGTCATCACGCTGGTGGTCATGAGCTTCAGCCTGGTGGGCGACGGCCTGCGGGACGCACTGGATCCCAAGCTGAAAAACGTTTCGTGATTTGGAGGAAACCCTATGACAGAAGATATTGTGCTGCAGGTCAAGGACCTCCAAACCTATTTCTACACGGAAGAGGGCGTTGTGCCCGCTGTCGACGGGCTGGACTTCAGCCTGCGGCAAGGTGAGACTCTGGCCATTGTGGGCGAGTCCGGCTGCGGCAAAAGCGTGACGTCCATGTCCGTGCTTCGGCTGGTGCCTACGCCCCCCGGAAAGATTCTGGGCGGCGAGATTCTCTACAAGGGTGAGGACCTGCTGAAAAAGAGCGAAAAGCAGATGCGCTCCATCCGGGGCAATGAGATATCCATGATTTTCCAGGAGCCTTTGACCTCGCTGAATCCGGTGTTTACCATCGGACGGCAGATTACGGACATCCTGCGGCTGCATCAGGGCATGAACAAAAAGCAGGCCCGGGAGAAAGCCCTGGAAATGCTTCGCAAGGTGCGTATTCCCGCACCGGAAAAGGTCATCGACGATTATCCCCACCAGCTTTCCGGCGGTATGCGTCAGCGCGTCATGATCGCCATGGCGCTGGCCTGCAACCCCAGCATTCTGATCGCCGATGAGCCTACCACAGCTTTGGATGTGACCATTCAGGCCCAGATTATGCACCTGCTGCGGGACCTGAAAAAAGAATCCAATACCTCCATCATCCTCATTACCCATGATCTGGGCGTGGTGGCGGAGATCGCAGAGAACGTAATGGTCATGTATGCCGGACAGGCTGTGGAGTATGCGCCGGTCAAACCCATTTTCAAAGAGCCGCTGCACCCCTATACCCAGGGCCTGCTGAAGTCCCTGCCGGTGCTTGGAGAGGAAAAGGATTCTCTGTACAGCATCAAGGGAAATATTCCAAGCCCCAAGGACTATCCCAAGGGCTGCCGGTTCGCGCCACGGTGTGACCAGGCCTGTGAGAAATGCATGCTGGAGCAGCCCCCTCTGGTGACTTTGGCGGACGGCAGAAAGGTGCGCTGCTGGAAATACGCGGGAGGTGAGCAAAATGGATGATGTTCTTCTGGAAGTAAAGGACCTGAAGGTCTATTATCCCGTAAAGACCAAATCCGTCATTCCTCATAAAGAATACGTCAAGGCCGTGGACGGTGTCAGCTTCCAGGTCCACAGGAAAGAGGCCTTCGGCATTGTGGGAGAATCCGGCTGCGGCAAGTCCACTACGGGCCATGCCATTGTGGGGCTTCTGCGGCCCACCTCCGGCGAGATCCTTTTTGAAGGGAAGTCCGTTGTGGGAAGCACCGCCAGAGATTTCCAGGACCGGGCAAAGAAGATGCAGATCATTTTCCAGGACCCCTATTCCTCTTTGGATTCCCGCTTTACGGTTGGGCGCTGCATCCGGGAACCTCTGGATGTGCAGAACATCGGCACTCCCGCCGAGCGCGACGCCCGGGCGGAGGAACTGATGAGGGAGGTCGGCCTGAGCCACGAGCAGCTGACCCGGTATCCCCATGAGTTCTCCGGCGGCCAGCGGCAGCGTATTGGTATTGCCCGGGCTTTGGCCCTGAATCCGGGCCTGATCATCTGCGATGAGCCCGTATCCGCTTTGGATGTCTCCATTCAGGCCCAGATTCTGAACCTGATGCAGGAGCTGAAGGAAAAGCACGGCCTGACCTACATCTTTATTTCCCACAACCTGAGCGTGGTGCACCACCTGTGCGACCGGATCGCCGTCATGTATCTGGGAAATGTGGTGGAGATTGCCGAGAAGCGGCAGCTGTTCGAAAATCCACAGCATCCCTACACCAAGGCTCTGCTGGATGCCATTCCCATTCCGGATCCGGAGCGGGAGGTGGCGGATGAGGAACTTCAGGGCGATGTGCCCAGTCCGCTCCATCCGCCTGCGGGCTGCTGCTTCCACACCCGCTGCAAGTTTGCCTGTGAAAAGTGCGCGCAGGTAAAGCCGGTGCTGACGGAGGTGGAGCCAGGCCATCAGGTAGCCTGCCATTTGATAGGGCAGGCAAAGTAAACAGAGAAATTTTGAGCCTTTCGCTTCAAAATAGAAATACCCAAAGGGAGGTAAAAAAATGAAAGTTCAAAAAATCCTTGCACTTGCTGCCGCCGCGGTTCTGACCGTCTCCGCTCTGGCTGCCTGTGGAAACTCCGGTTCTTCCAGCAGCATGGCTGGCTCCGGCTCCGCTGAGACCACAGCCGTAGCATCCGAAACCGAATACAAGGACACCATCACCATTGCCACCGGCACCGACCAGAACTACATGGATGGCCAGATGAACAACACCAACGACGTCTATCTGCGGGCTGTCTATTCTCAGCTGGTCCGCCGCAATGCGGACAATGAGATGGTAGGCGACCTGGCCGAGAGCTGGGAAGTCTCTGATGACGGCTGCACCTGGACCTTCCACCTGAAGCATGGTGTGAAGTTCCACAGCGGCAAGGAATTGACCGCCAAGGACGTCAAGGCAAGCTACGACCGCCTGCTGGACACCGAGAACCCCGTCCGCTACACCAGCCTGGCTGCCGGCTACATCTCCGCCTGCAACATGGTCGATGATTACACCGTGGAGCTGGTGACGCCCAGCCCCATCGCCCCTATGCTGGCGAACCTGGCCCACCGCTCCAACCTGATTCTGAATGCCGACTACATTGAGCAGTACGGCGCGGAGCTTGGCCTGACCGCCGAGTCCGTGGACGGCACCGGCCCCTACAAGCTGGCCTCCTGGGACAAGGACAATGAAATGGTTCTGGAGCGCTACGATGATTACTTCGGCGGCGTGATGCCCACCAAGACCATCGACATTCTGATTGTTTCCGACGCCAACGCCCGTCAGGTCGCTCTGGAGACCGGCGAGGTTGATATGACCTCAGTCTCCACCTCTCAGGTCCCCACGCTGAAGGAGACTGCGGGCATCAAGATCTGGCCCTTCAACAGCATCGGCGCCCACGGCCTGCAATTCAACTGCGCCAACGAGTATCTGAAGGACACCCGTCTGCGTCAGGCTGTCAGCTACGCCATTGACCGTCAGGCCATCATCGATGCTCTGTATTCTGATGTAGGCGAGCAGGCTGCCACCGCACCTGTCAATCCTCGGGTCTGGGGCTATCACGACTTCGGCGTGATCCAGCAGGATCAGGAGAAGGCCAAGAAGCTGATGGCCGAAGCCGGCTATTCCGACGGCTTCTCCTTCTCCATTATGGTCAACACCGGCTACAACAAGTCTCTGGAGACCTGCGAGATGATTGTTTCTGATCTGGCAAAGGTCGGCATCACCGCAACCATCGAGACCGTGGACAACGCGAGCTTCAATTCCGCCATGGGCAACCGCAGCTATCCCGGTGAAGACTTCCCCTGGGGCATGTTCTTCATGGGCTACGGCGCCGGTACTGCGGACTGCGATGAGGGCCTGCGCCGTATCTGGACCACCTCTCCCGACGGCAACAACAACAATAACTACGGTTGGTATTCCAATGCCGAGGTAGACGAGTTGCTGGCAAAGGCCGCTGTGGAGATGGATGAGGACACCCGTCTGGACCTTTACAAGCAGGCTGAGCAGATTCTCTACATCGACGATCCCGCCGCTGTCTGGACCAATGACCGGCTGACCATCTGGGCTACCACCGACAAGGTGGAGGGTCTGAAGCTGAACGTGAACAGCGTCATCTTCTGGGACGAGCTGCGCTGCGCGAAGTAAAAATAAGAATTCGGGGGATCGCTTTCTGATTGGAGGGCGGTCCCCTTTTTGCCGCTTTTCGGCGGATTATTCTTGCTTTCTATCTCAGATATGCTATAATAATCGAGAATAATTAAAATTTGTTAAGAGGGTGCTGCATGAAACATAATTCGAAGGTGGATTGTGTCTACCAGTATATTCGGGACGGAATCCAGAAGGGCGTCTTTCTTCCTGGGGAACGTCTTGTAATCAGCCGCATTGCCAAGGAAAACGAGTGCAGTGAAATCCCCGTGCGGGAGGCGCTGCGCCGGCTGGAAAGCGAAAAGATCGTGAATCTGATCCCCTACAAGGGCGCTGTGGTTTCTCAGGTCAACAAGGGGTATATGCAGCAGCTTTACCAGGTGAAATGTATCCTGGAGGGACAGGCGGTCCGGCTGGCAACGGATTCCATCACCGGCGCGCAGTTAAAAAATCTGCGGGGGCTGGCGCAGGAAATACGGGATCTTCTGGAGACCGGGAATCTGAAGCGCTGCGCGGCGCTGAACCGGAAATTCCACCTGACCCTTTATAAGACCACCGGCAACGATGTCCTGGTGCAGTGCATCAGCGACTTGTGGAACAAGTGGCCTCTTGGCTATTACGCGAACCAGATTCCGGATGAATGGTACCGGATTTCCACCCAGCAGCACTTCGACCTTCTGGACGCCATTGAGGCCGGCGACAAGGATAAGGCCCAATCTATCATCCTGATGCATAAGCAGGGATCCCTCGCAAATCTGGGCAAACGCCCGGAAAGACAGAGCATTCTGGAGTAACAGAAATACCTATGCAGCAAATGCGCTCCATGGCAGCCGCCATGGAGCGTTGTCGTTTTATATGACCGCCAGCGCCGAACACATGCAGACCCGGCAGAAAGGGGCGTGGTGCTTTGTAAAAAAATAGAATCCTGGAAGCAGTGTTCTATCTGGCGCTTATGTCATGGGGATGACCTCGAATTCCTGATTCAGTAAGTCAAAAAAATACAGTGTTCCGGTTCTGACGGGGCGGCCGGTGAGGAGCTTTACGCACAGGGAAACCTGCATAGAGGCGCACAGGGCGGGAGTGAAGCTCAGAACGCTCTTGTTTTTGAGTGCAGCCCCGTCGGGGTACAGTAAGTCTATCAAATGATCGCCGGGGCAGGAGATTGCGGCCTGGGCGACCCAGCCGTTGACGGCACCGTAGATCAGGGGAATTCCAGCACGTTCACAGGCATTCGCAAGGATTTGCCGTGACTGGATATTGTCCAGACCGTCCATAACCGCATCACAGTCTGTAAGAAGGGCGGCTGCGTTTTCTCCCGTAAGAAATTCCCCCACGGCATGAACCGCAACATCGGGATTCACACGCCGGACTCTTTCCGCGGCGGTCTGTGCTTTCCCAACGCCCAGCAAGGAAACTTCGGACAACAGCTGACGGTTCAGATTGGAGGGCTCAAATACATCACCGTCCACCACCCGCAGAGAGCCTATGCCAATGCGGGCAAGCATATCGATGAGATGCCCGCCCAGACCGCCGCAGCCAACCACCAGAACACGTTTGCGCCGAAGCAGCTCGCATTCCGCTTCGCTCAGGGCGGGGACATTGCGCGCATATCTGGGATCCATCGTTCAGCCGCCTCCCACCGGGGGAAACAGAGCCACGATGTCCCCGTCCTTCACTTCCGATTCCGGCTTGTGATGAAAACCGTTGATGAGCAGAATAGACACTTCTTCTTGGGGAATGTTCATCCGGTCAAGGATATCCCCAGCACAGGCGATACCCTCCGGCGATAGCAGCGTGACTTTATCCCTGCCTTGGCGCAAGGTTGCAAAAACGCGAACCTCAATCATGAAAATTCTCCTTTGCAAAAGAAATCGGGGAGGGGACTTGCCCCCTCCCCGTTAATTATATTGTATCACTTGCCAACACACTCGTCCAGACCCAGTTTCTTCAGGGTTTCATCGGTGGGGAATGCGTTGACCCAGCCACGGGCTTCGTAGTATTCGGGCAGAGTCAGAGGCAGCTTGGAGGTCATACCGGTGGAGGGGCCGTTTACAACGGGCTCTTCCAGCAGCCGCTTGGGCAGACGATCGTCCTCAGGCTTCATACCCGCAGCCTTGTTGAACATTCTTTCAATGTTATAGATCCGGTCGCCGATCTCCAGCACCTCATCCACGGTCCAGCTGGTTCCGGTGGCGGCATTCAGCAGGTCGGTGTACTCCTTGGCGCCCATGGCGAAGGAGGTAAACAGACAGTGACCCATGGAGTCGATGACAGCTGTCAGATCCTGGAAGGTCTTGGCCCAAGCTGCCTTTTCGTTGGTAACGGTACGATCCAGCTGCTGGGGCAGACCCAGAACTTCGGGAGAGATCATGTAGCCGCGGACATGGCAGCCACCACGGTTAGAGGTGGCGTAGGTAATGCCGATGCCCTGAATGGCACGGGCGTCGTAAGCGGGCATTTCCTGCTTCTTAACGCTCATGGAGTATTCGGGATGGCCATAGTGCTCACACAGGCGGGCGGAGCCGGAGCTCATCAGCCAGTCAAGCTCGGTTTCAGGATTGCCCATACGCTTGGTCCACTCCACCAATGCCCTGGTGGAACCCCATTCCAGAGGTACACCGGCGCACTCTTCCTCCTTGATGTAGCCTCTCTGGTACAGCTCCATGGCAGCGGCGATGGTGCAGGGGACGGAAATAGCATCCAGACCATACTCGTTGCAGAGCATATTGCACTCATCGATGACGTTCAGATCATTGTTGCCGCAGTTGCCACCATAGGCCCACAGGGGCTCGTATTCAGGACCGCCGACGACCTTGCCATTGACATTGACCACGCGGCCGCAGGCGATGGGGCAGCGATGGCAGGCACCGGGCTTGACCAGGTATTTCTCAGCCAGAGTTTCGCCGGAGATATCGTCACCCTTGTCGTAATAGCTCTCCTGCCAGTTCTTGGTGGGGAAAGCACCGATGTTGTTGACAATGTTCACGAGAACAGCGGTACCCAGCTGCCGCAGGCCGGAACCGGTAACGGGGTTGGCCTTCAGAACATCCATAGCGTTTTTGGCTGCCACCTTCAGGGCATCCAGGTCTGCAATGTTGTCCAGTTTTTTGCGGGTTGCCTTGACCACGATGGCTTTCAGCTTCTTGCTGCCCATGACGGCACCGACACCGGAACGACCGGCGGCACGGTCCTTATCGTTCATAATGGCGGCAAGCAGCACCTTCTTCTCACCGGCGGGGCCGATGTTCAGAACGGAAACGTCAGCACCGTGCTTTGCCTTGAGCTGCTCGTCAATGGCTTCGCTCATGACACCTACATATTCCCGGGCATCCAGCAGCTCAATCTTATCGTCGTCAATGTTGATGTAGGTCCAGTCGGGAGCTTCACCTTCCACAATGATGGCATCCCAACCGGCGTACTTCAGCTTGGCACCCCAGATACCGCCGGAGTTGGAGCAGGCAATCATGCCGGTAAGGGGGGACTTTGTGCAGACCATGTAGCGGCCTGTGGAAGGGGCGGCAGCGCCGGTCATAGGACCGGTGATGTAGATCAGCTTGTTTTCCGGGGACAGGGGGTCGACGGTGGCAATGCCCTCGTCATAGAGCATCTTGGTGCCAAGACCACGGCCGCCAATGAACTTGTGGGCAAGGTCCAGATTCAGAGGTTCCACTTTGATCTTGCCGGTGGTCAGATTGATGCGGGCAATTTTTTCGTAGTATGCGCCAGCCATATGCAATACCTCCATAAAAATTTGAAATTGAGCTTACAATTTGTATATGTTTATTATAGTGGAAATAACAGGGGTATCAAGAGTGGATGTGCATTTTTGCGTGAAACTGCATGAAACTGTATCATTTTATGCGAAGAGATTTTAGCACTTCGACGAGATGACGTACAAAATGGCGAAAATACTTGAAATATTGCGCCAAGCACTTGTGCAATTTGGAAGGATGAAGTATAATTAACAGAAAACGATTGCAAGGAGGCGGCAGTATGGCGCAGAATCAGTCCCTGTCTACCCAGGAGGTTGCAGACATTCTCCATGTCAGCAAGTCCACCATTTACGACCTGATTCGCAAGGGAGAAATCCATTCCTATAAAATCGGGCGAAAGGTTCGTTTTACGCAGGAGGATGTGGATGCCTATATTGCCCGCTCCCGGCATGAGCATTCCACTGCCCCGGTGCAGCGCATCGATACCCACTCCACGTTGCTGACACCTGCTGAGGAAAAGGCGCCGGAGATGATCATCTCCGGGCAGGATGTTGTGCTGGACATTTTGGCAAATTATCTTCATCAGGAGGATATCAACGCCGGTCGTACATATCTGTCTAGCTTTGAAGGCCTGTTGGCACTGTATCAGGGAAAGGTGGACGCTGCGGCCTGCCATCTGTATGATGGAAAAGAGTGCAATGCCTCCTTTGTGCGAAGCCTGATGCCCGGGGTGTCCGCAGTGCTGGTGAACCTGTCCTACCGCACCCAGGGCTTTTATGTTCGCAAAAGCAATCCCAAGCACATAACTGGGTGGGAGGATCTGCGCCGGGCTGACATCTCCATCCTCAACCGCCGGGTTGGTTCCTCATCCAGGATCCTGCTGGATACCCAGCTAAAAAAACTGGAAATCTCCTCCGGACAGCTAAAGGGCTATGACAAGATTATGAGTTCTCACCTTACGATGGCATCTGCCATTGCTGCAGGGGATGCGGATCTTGCCATTGGCACGGAGCGGATAACGCATCAGCTGGAGGGGCTTGACTTCATCCCACTGCTGGAGGAACGGTTCGATCTTGTTTTGCAGAAGGAATCGCTGGAAAATCCGGCTGTAGTCAAAATGCTTGCAATCCTGTCCTCACCTGTGTTCCGCAGGGAGGTGACCCGCTTCTCCGGCAATGACTACCGGGACCTGGGTAAGATCATTATGGAGGTCTAGTATGCTGTATGTAAAAACGCCGGAAGAAGTTCTTGCGCTGATAGAATCGGAGTTTTCCCCGCTTGAACAGGCAGAATTTGCAGCTCTGCCTGAGGCTGTGGGCAGAGTTCTGGCGGAGGATATTGCGGCGCGGGAATATGTGCCGGATTTTGACCGCTCCACAGTGGATGGCTTTGCGGTTCGCGCCAGTGACACCTTCGGCTGCAGCGATGCCATCCCGGCGATCCTGCCCCTGCAGGCCACGGTGCTGATGGGCGAAGGCGCCGACTATCTGCTGAATGAGGGGGAATGTGTAGCCGTTCCCACCGGCGGCGCAGTGCCCAGGGGTACTGACAGTGTGGTGATGGTGGAATACACGGAGGACTACGGCGACGGCACCATCGGTGTTGCCAAACCTGCGGCGCCGGGCATGAATCTGATTTTCCGGGGGGATGATGTGTATCCCGGAAAGGTGATTCTGCACAAAGGCCGCTCCCTGTCTTCTGCCGACATTGGCGCGCTGGCTGCCATTGGCCGGGTGCAGGTGCCGGTGGTGAAAAAAGTGACCGTGGGCGTCATTTCTACCGGTGACGAGCTGGTTCCTCCGGAGGCGCAGCCTGGCCCCGGACAGGTGCGGGACGTGAACAGTCCCATGCTGGAGGCAATGCTCTCCACATTTGGGTGCCATGTTGTCAACTATGGGATTGTGGTGGATGATGAGGCACTGCTTTCCCAAAAGGTCAATCAGGCCATTGCGGAATGTGATGCCGTGCTGCTGTCCGGAGGCAGCAGTGTCGGAGTGAAGGATGCCGCCTGCCGCATCATTGAATCCGCAGGCCAGCTTCTGCTTCACGGCATTGCCATTAAGCCCGGAAAACCAACCATTCTGGGAAAAGCCGGGAAAAAGCCCATTGTGGGTCTGCCCGGGCATCCGGTGGCTGCCTACTTTATCACAAAACTTTTTGTACAGCCCCTGCTGGGACGGCTGATGGATCGGGACATGACTGCCTATACCGTTACTGCCAGGGTTACAGAGAGCATCAGTGCCAACCATGGCAGAGCCCAGTATCACTGCTGCCGGCTGACAGGAACAGGCGGCGAGCTTTATGCCCAACCCATTCGGGGAAAATCCGGCCTTATCACCACTCTGGCAGGGACCGACGGCTATTTCTGCATCAGTCGGGATTGTGAAGGCTTACCCCAGGGAGCGGAAATTCAGGTAACGATTACTTCAGGAGTGTAATTTTATGGGATTTGAATATTTGACCAATGTGCCGCTTGCGCAGGCACGGAAGGAATATCTGGAGCGGCTGGTAAGCGGTGGTTTTGGGTCAAAGACAGAAACCATTCCTGTCTTTGAAAGCTGCGGTAGGGTGACGGCAAAGGCAGTCTATGCCCACATCTGCGCTCCGCACTATGCCGCCAGTGCCATGGATGGTGTGGCGGTTTCCGCAAAAGAAACCTTCGGCGCGACGGAAACGACCCCTGTTACTCTAAAGCCGGACCAGTTTCTTGTGCTGGACACCGGCGACCCGATTCCGGAGGACAAAGATGCAGTCATCATGGTGGAGGACATTGTGAAGAATGGAGATGGTTCCATCACCATTCATGCAGCCGCAGCCCCGTGGCAGCATATCCGCCAGATCGGCGAGGATGTATGCGCCGGGGAAATGATTTTGCCCAGCCATATGACCGTTTCCCCGGCTGCCATTGGTGCGATGATTGCCGGCGGTGTGCTGGAAATTGAAGTGATTCGCAAACCTGTGGTGGGCATCATCCCCACAGGGGACGAGATTATCCCGCCCTGTACAGACCCGAAGCCCGGGGATATTCTGGAATTCAATGGCTCCATTTTTTCCGCAATGGTGCGTTCCTGGGGCGCAGAGGCGGTGGTCTATCCCATTGTTCCGGATAAATTTGACCAGATCAAAGAAATGGTTGCCAAAGCGGCAGACGAGTGCGATATGGTAATTCTCAATGCCGGTTCTTCTGCCGGACGGGAGGATTTCTCGGCTCGGGTCATCCGGGAACTGGGTGAGGTGCTGTACCATGGCATCGCCATCAAGCCCGGCAAGCCTGCCATTCTGGGCTGCCGGGGAGAGAAGGTCATTCTTGGAGTGCCCGGTTATCCGGTGTCCGGCATCATCGTCATTGAGCAGCTGCTGAAGCCCCTGATTGACCACTGGCTGAAAGCACCGGCAGCCACTGACACATATGTGAACGCAACCCTTACCCGGCCTGTTGTCAGCGGTCTGAAATATCAGGAGTTTGTCCGTGTTCGCATGGGCTGCGTAGGCGGCAGGCTGATGGCCAGCCCCCTGAGCCGGGGCAGCGGCGTGGTTTCTTCTTTTATGAAGGCCGATGGCATTCTGGAAGTACCCCAGGGACTGGAGGGCTACGAGGCGGGAGAGGAAGTGAGTGTCCGCCTGCTGAGCTCCTTAGAAAAGCTGCACAATACGCTGGTGATTATCGGCAGCCATGATCCGCTGCTGGACGAGCTGGCAGATATGCTCCATTTGGAGGACTCTGCCTTGTACATCAGCTCCTCCCATGTGGGTTCCATGGGCGGTATCATGGCAATCCGCCGTGGTGAGGCGCACATGGCTGGCTGCCACCTGCTGGATACGGCTGACGGCAGCTATAACAAGGCATTTATTCGCAAGTATTTCCCCAAAGGCGGTGTGAAGCTGGTTTCCTGTGTCGGTCGTCAGCAGGGATTGATGGTGGCAAAGGGCAATCCCCTCCAGATCCGGAAATTCGCGGATATTGCAAAGGATGGCGTGCGTTATGTAAATCGCCAGAAGGGATCCGGCACCCGGATCCTTGCGGACTATTTGTGTATGCGGGAAAATGTGGATACTGCTTCTGTCTACGGCTACGATCGGGAAGAACTGACCCACACTTCTGTTGCTGCCCAGATCGCCAGCGGCAGTGCTGATGCCGGTATGGGCATCTACTCCGCGGCAAAGCTCTATGATCTGGACTTTATCCCCATCTGTATTGAGGAGTATGACCTCATTGTCCCTGACCATGCTTGGGATACCCCTATGGTTCAGGCGCTTTTGCACATCCTGAAGAGCGATGCGTTCCGGGAAAAAATCCTGTCCCTCGGCGGCTATACCGTGGATAACCCCGGACAGATTATCCCCCTATGAAAAGCGCAGATGTTGCGGTTATTGGGGGAGGGATTCTGGGCTGCTTTGCGGCCCGGAATCTGATGCGCTGGAATTTGTCTGTCGTGCTGATTGAAAAGGAATTGGATATCTGTACAGGCATTACCCGGGCAAACTCTGCCATCGTCTATGCGGGATATGACAACAAAACCGGTTCCCGGAAGGCGGAACTGACGGTTCGTGGAAATGCCTCTTTTGATGATTTGTGCCGTGAACTGGAAGTTCCCTTTTCCCGCTGCGGCTCCTTGCTGGTGACCTATGACAAGGAGAGCCTGGCCCAGCTCCGGAGAAAATGGGAGCAGGGTATCCGCAATGGCGTGCCGGGTCTGGAGCTTCTGACCGGGGGAGAGGCAGAGGCAATGGAGCCTATGCTGGCACCGGGTGTGGCAGGCGCGCTCTATGCCCCGACCACCGGAACGGTGAACCCCTGGCAATTGGGCATTGCCGCCTTTGAAAACGCTGCTGCCAATGGGATGGAACCCATGCTGGGAACCACTGTGGTGGGAATCCGGAAAACCAAGTTTGGCTATCTGGTGGAAACAGACCGCAGCGAACTGCGCTGCAGGGCTGTCATCAACTGTGCAGGACTTTCCGCGGATCGGATACAGGAGCTGTGCTTTCCCTCCGACACGCATCTTCTGATAGATGGAGCAGAATACCTGGTCCTGGACAAACAGGCGCGGAAGCCGAAGCGGGTCATCTTTCAGCAGGCACAGTCCTGCGGAAAAGGCATCACCGCTATCCCGTGTGTGGAAGGGAATCTGCTGCTCAGCGGGGTACGCAAGCCCGTTGGAGAACCCTTTGCCACAACAAAAGAGGGGATATCGGAGTTGAAGACAAGTGCGGTATCGCTGTTTCCGAATCTGAATATGCAGCAGGTAATCCGCTCATTCGCCGCCGCACGGCCAAATCCTCAGCGGGATGACGGCGAGAGCATTCACGATTTCTCCATTGCGCACCCGGCTCCTGGATTTTTCAGTCTGATCGGAGTCAAAACCCCGGGGCTGACCTGCGCCAACGAACTGGGCAGGTACCTTGCGGAGAAAACGGCGGCGTTTCTGGATGCACACCCGAATCCACGCTTCACGCCCCACAGGCAGGCCATTGCCAAAACAAATGACCCCGAAATCATTTGCCTGTGCGAAGGCATCAGCCGCGGAGAGATTCTGGAAGCAATCCGAAGGGGAGCTTCCACGGTGGATGGGGTCAAGCGGAGAGTGGGAAGCGGTATGGGTGTCTGCCAGGGCAGCCGATGCAGCTTTGCCATCGAGCAGATACTCCGGGAGGTCAGGCATGGGGCACTTTGATATCCTGATTATCGGCGGTGGTGCAGCGGGAATTGCCGCAGCCAGAGCCGCAGCGGATGCCGGATGCAAAAGCATTGCGCTGGTGGAGAGAAAACAAAAGCTGGGCGGCATTCTCCTGCAATGCAGCCATCCCGGTTTTGGCGCCGGACTTACCGGAGGGGAATACGCCGCTGCGCTTGTGCAGGATTTCCCGGAAACGGTTACTCTGTTTTTTGGGACAACGGTGCTTTCGGTAGAACCCAATAAAACGGCGCATCTGTCCGGTGACCGGCAGATCTCGTTTTCTCAGCTGATTCTGGCAACGGGCAGCCGGGAGATTCCACTGGGGGCGCTGCCGATTGCGGGAACCCGTCCAAAGGGTGTCTATACAGCCGGTCAGATGCAGGAGATGATGAACCTCCATGGCTTTGTTCCCCAAGGTCCGGTGGTCATTTTGGGCAGTGGTGACATTGGCCTTATCATGGCATCCCAGATTGCGGCAATGGGGATTTCTGTTACTCTGGTGGATCAGAAGGAAAACTGCGGCGGCTTGGCGAGAAACCGGCGCTGCCTGAAAGATAATTCCATCCGCCTTATTTGCAGCCAGACCATTGACGCCGTTGAGGGCTCTCCCGCACTCACAGGCTGCTGCCTGTCCGGCGGAGAGAAGATAGCCTGCAGAACGCTTCTGATTGCCGCGGGACTTGTCCCGGAGCGTGGGCTGCTGGCGGAATTGGGAATGCCGTCCTGGCTTCAGATGTGCGGCAACTGCAACACGGTGTATCCCATGACAGAGGGCGTGACAGCCGACGGAAGAAAAGCGGGCATTGCCGCATTTCAAAAGATACGAGGTAAACTATGATTGATACATTTGGACGCAGCATCACCTATTTGCGTGTTTCTGTGACGGAATTGTGCAATCTTCGCTGCCGGTACTGTATGCCGGAGGATGGTGTCTGCAAGAAAGAGCATGCCGACATGCTCACGGAAGATGAGCTTATTCAGGCCGTGGAAGCAGCCGCGGCTCTGGGCATTACCAAGTTGCGCATTACAGGTGGAGAGCCACTTGTTAAAAAGAATATCGTGCCTATCTGCCGCAGAGCATCCAGAGTTCCTGGAATTCGGGAGGTCTGCCTGACAACAAATGGCATCCTGCTCCCGGAGTTGGCAAGGCCCCTCAAGGAGGCGGGGGTCAGCCGGTTAAACCTGAGTCTGGATACCCTGGATCCTCAGAAGTATGCCTACATTACCCGCAACGGCAGTCTGGATGACTTCTGGAAGGGGTTTCATGCGGCCTTGGATGCTGACTTTCAGAAGATCAAACTCAATGCCGTGCTCATTGGCGGATTTAACGATGATGAGATCCTTCCGCTGGCGGAGCTTACCCGGAAGTATCCTGTGGATGTGCGTTTTATTGAAATGATGCCCATGTGCGACAGCTCCGGCTTTGGCCCGGAAGCGTATATTCCATTTACAAGGGTTTTGGAGGCTCTGCCGGAAGCGGTACCGGCTGCCAAAGATGGCGGTGTTGCCAAACTCTTCCACCTGCCTGGCGCACTGGGCAATATTGGCCTTATCAGCCCGGTGAGCGCCCATTTTTGCGGGGAGTGCAACCGCATCCGACTGACTGCAGACGGAAAAGTGAAGCCCTGTCTGCATTCCAATGCGGAGTATCCCCTGAAGGGGCTGGATTTCGATGGCATGAAAGCACAGCTGGAAGCAGCGATTTTGGGAAAACCCCAATGGCATGGGGATCTGGATGCTGCGCACAAATCGGGCGCCGGTCGGAATATGAATCAAATCGGAGGTTGAGTATGGCAGACTTTACCCATTTTAATGACCAGGGACGGGCCAAAATGGTAGATGTGGGGGAAAAGCCCATTTCTCAGCGCGTGGCCGTTGCGGCAGGCCGGGTGTTGGTGAATGAACACACATTCGCGCTCATTCAAAGCGGCGGCATGAAAAAAGGAGATGTGCTGACCGTTGCCCAGATTGCGGGGGTCATGGGTGCCAAGCGCACACCGGATATCATTCCCATGTGTCACCCCATTTTGATGGATGGCATCAACTTGGAGCTTTCTCTGGATGAGCACAGATCCAGCGTAGAAATCAAGGCTACCGTTTCCTGTGACGGAAGAACCGGCGTGGAAATGGAGGCACTTACCGCTGTCAGCACCGCCGCTCTGACAGTGTACGATATGTGCAAAGCGGTGCAAAAGGATATGACGATCACGGACATCCGCCTGCTTTCCAAAACCGGCGGAATCCACGGCGATTACAAACGGGAGGACGAATCATGGCGTATACAGCAGCAGTGATTACCATCAGCGATAAGGGATATCGGGGCGAGCGGGAGGACACCAGCGGCCCCAACCTGGTGAAGATTCTGACGGAGAAGGGGTACGACGTGACCTATACCGCCATCGTTCCCGATGAGGCGGAGATGATCCGATCGGAGCTTTTGAAGTGTGCAGATGAAAAGAAGATCGCCCTGGTGCTCACCACCGGCGGCACCGGCTTCTCACCCCGGGATATTACCCCGGAAGCCGCTATGGAGGTAATCCAGCGTCCGACTCCCGGTATCCCGGAGGCTATGCGGGCAGAATCCATGAAGATCACACCCAAAGGCTGCCTGAGCCGCAGTGTTGCGGGCATTCGGGCACGCACCCTGATCATTACCCTGCCAGGCAGCCGAAAGGCATCGGCAGAGAATATTCTGGCGGTCATCGACCCGGTGGCCCATGGCCTGGATATGCTCTACAGCGAGGGCAGTGCGGACTGTGCAAAATGAAAGGAAATCCCATTTCCAAGCAGGAAATGGGATTTTTTATACATCGAAACGGTTACATGAAATTCCGCACAGTTTTCCGGATTTCTCGTATCAGTAAAGCTCTGTTTCCGTGACACACTCGTTTTTGATGCGACCCACCAGATATTGCAGAGCATCCACCACATGGGGGCGGATATCGCCGCCGATGAGCACATACATGATGTCGTCACCAAGACTCAGTTCCCCTTCGTTCAGCCAGACCTTGATGTAGAAAATACCGTCCAACTTATAGGTTTCTGCGATGATGGCATCCACAGCGTCCTGATTGTAGGAAAACTGCATCCCCACAACGGGCCTGGTATCGGCGGCACCCTGGCGTACTTTTGCCTTGGCACTTTCCCGGACAATGCCGTTATGGGTCAGATACATGCCAATCTTAGGGGCGCTTTCGTGGGCCTTGGCCTCCTTCAGCCAGGAATCCATGGAAGGACTTGCTTTCTTGCTCATATTATAAACCTCCAATTCTTATCCGCCTGCGGATAGAAATCGTAATTGAAACTGCCTGTAAATCAGAAGCGCGGAATCATCTGAACCTTCAAAGATGACTCTGGCCTGAGGCAGTGCCAAACCGGCGATCCCCTCCTGTTTCATCTTATCATACTATGGAGAATAGTGAAAGAGCTGATTTGAATCATTTCGTATAATTTCGTATCATTTCGCACATTCCCTGAAAAGGGCGGCTTGTATTATTTGTTCAAATATGATATAGTATCAGAAATTGATTGGTCGGTTTTCGTGAAATTGACTGATTTCCAAAGTTTGCAAAGCGGTGGACGAGCCTCTTTCCAGACGCTATGATCGGGCGCAGCTTTCGGCTGTGCTTTTGGTGTTGCGGAAACTGGCTGGTCTTTTTTATATTGTTTAGGAGGTAAGACAATGAAAAAGATTCTGTCCATGCTGCTGGTTTTTGCCATGATGTTTGGTCTTCTTGCCTGCGGCGCAAGCAAGCCTGCTGAGACGCAGGCTCCCACTGAGGCTCCCGCTCCCGCCACAACGGCTGCCCCGACGGAAGCCGCCGCTGAGGTTCCCACCCAGGCCGGTCTTGTGGTGGATACCTGCATTCTGAAGGAAGCCGACGACAAGATGCTCAACACCTACACCGTTATCGCCGTAAATCCCGAGGCGCCTTTTGTGGATGCTGACGGCAACTCTGTCGCTGACGTAGCGGTGAATACCGCCGGTGCGGATGCCCTCATCCAGTGGTTCCTGACCCAGGAAACGTTGGACCTGGCCGCAAACTATGGCTTTCAAGAGTACGGTGAGTATCTGTTCTACGTCAAGGACGGTGCCCCTGTTTATACAGGTGAGATTGCGCCCGCTACCGAAGAGACAAAGGTCATCCGCCTGTCCACCACCACTTCTGTGAAAGACTCTGGTTTGCTGGGCTATCTGCTGCCCATCTTCGAGAGCACCTATGGCTACACTGTGGAAGTCCAGTCTGCCGGTACCGGCAAGGCAATCTCTGCCGCCAAGTTCGGCAATGCCGACCTGATTCTGGTCCATGCCAAGAGCCAGGAAGAAGCCTTTGTTGAAGAGGGCTTCGCCCGCACTGTAGATGGCTTCGAAGCAGAGCGCATTTCCTTCCTGTATAACTATTTTGTCCTGTGCGGACCTTCTGCGGACCCTGCCGGTGTTAAGGAGGCAGCTTCCGTTCTGGATGCGTTTGCAGCCATTGCGGAGGGCGAGTATCCCTTCATCTCCCGTGGCGACGGTTCCGGCACCCACACCAAGGAGCTGTCCCTGTGGCCTGAGACTCTGGGTATCACGAAGGAGCCAGAGTCCTTCGCTCCCTACACGCAGTGGTACATCTCTGCAAACGCCGGTATGGGCGCATGTCTGGTGATGGCAGAACAGATGCATGCTTACATCCTGACCGATAAGGCAACCTTCCTGACTTTCGTTGCCAACGATGGCATCATAAGCTGAGGAAACTCCGGGGCCATTTTCTGCGGCTGACGCTATATGTACGGTTTCCAAAAACTTGCTTTTTTGAAAAAATCTGTGTAAACTGTATCCCGTGGGGAATTTCCCCACGGGATTTTACAAAAAGAAAGGAGGCTGCACCGTGGGAACGGCCCTTCAAAAGGCGATTTCTCTTATCCTGTCTTCCGATGCAGAACTTCTGAACATTTTGAAAGTCACAGCGCAAATGAGCCTCAAAAGCTCTTTGCTTGCACTGCTGCTGGGTGTTCCGCTGGGAATCTGTCTGGGCAATAGCAAATTCCCCGGGAGAGGGCTTCTGATTATCCTGAACCGAACGCTTATGGGGATGCCCCCTGTGGTATGCGGCCTGCTGTTTTACATCCTTTTCTCCGGGGTCGGCCCTCTGCGACACATGAAGCTGCTGTTCACGGTGAAAATCATGATTCTTGCCCAGGTGGCGCTGATCACCCCCATTGTTGTGGGGGCTATGGAGACTTATGTGGCGGGAGTATCTCCGGCGATTCGGGAAACAGCCAGGGGTTTGGGGCTGGGAAGAGGAAGGACGTTTTTGCTGCTGTGCAATGAGTGCCAGTACTGTATCATCTCTTCCTATCTGCTGGCGTTTTCCAGATCTATTGCAGAGGTCGGGGCAGTGTCCATGGTGGGCGGTGCCATTGCCTGGAAAACGAATGTGATGACCACAGCCATTATGCAGTACACCAATCAGGGAAATTTCTCTCTGGGCATTGCCCTGGGCATGATTCTGCTGGCGGTTTCCCTGCTGGTGAATGTTGTGATATCTTTGCTGCAAAGGAGGCTCAGCCAATGATAATTCCCGCCTTTTCCAAAACCTATGGGCAGAAAAAAGTGCTGGATTTTCCGGGAATGGAATTGCAGCCTGGAAACATATATGCGATTCTCGGAGCAAACGGAAGCGGAAAATCCACATTTTCAAAGATTCTGGCAGATGTCCTTCCGGCAGACCGGAAAATCCGCTTGGAACCAAGCATTGGCTATCTTCCCCAGAAGCCCTATGCCTTTCGTATGTCTGTCAGAAAAAACATCCTGCTGGGCGGCAGGGATATCCAGAAAGCGGAGTCCCTCGCGAAAGCACTGTCTCTGACAGAGCTGGAACATAAACGGGCGGATCGTCTCTCCGGCGGTGAGACGGCACGCATGGCGATGGCAAGATTGATGATGGGAACATACGATGTGGTGATTCTCGATGAACCAACGGCTGCCATGGATATGGAAACCACCGCTGCCGCGGAAACTTTGATTCAGTCCTATGTGCGCCAGACCAATTGTATTTTGATTTTGGTCACCCACTCCCTGCAGCAGGCAAGGCGAATCGCTGATGAAGCGATGTTTTTTCAAAAAGGGGAAGTACTGGAGTATGGTCCTGCAGAAAGACTGCTGTATTCCCCCACACGTGTGGAATTGAAGAGATTCCTGGAGTTCTACGGAAACTGATGACACTCCGAAAACAGCTGTCTTCGTTGCTTTTGTGCTGAAGATGGCTGTTTTCTTGATACAAAAATTGCCCGGCATTTCTGCCGGGCATAAAGAAAGCACCGATCAGATTTCTCCGACCGATGCTAATAAACTGCTGTTCTATTGAGATTTACAAACTGGAAGTTGTCAAACAGCGTTCGTTGTTTCGCTTT
>ERZ1034691.513-NODE-513-length-29978-cov-37.327908_pt1 | contig 29978 bp, 29 predicted proteins | sample MGYA00520638_ERZ1034691 | MGnify/ENA primary metagenome ERZ1034691 (study PRJEB33766, sample SAMN09781763) | gut metagenome | biome: gut microbiome | host: Homo sapiens | place: Madagascar | study: EMG produced TPA metagenomics assembly of the PRJNA485056 data...
TATCGCATAAAAATACCCCCAATACTGGGTGTCCAGTATTAGGGGTACATATCACCTGGCTTTCCCGGTGCAGCAGCTTTTTTTGATATAAGAATTCACCTGCCTTACCAGCCGCGGCGCTTTTTGCCGATCTGTTCTGCCTTATAGGTCAGAGCGCGGTCATGCACGCCGCTGATACGGTCAAGATAATTGGGGTTGACTTCTACCTTTTCATCCTCGAAAACGTGCTGCCACCAGATACGATGGCCGTCAGCGTAATCAACATTGTGTTCCTGCATAAGAGTGTAGAATGTCTCTTTGCGGTTATTAAAACGATGTCCACGCCACTTTTCATAGATGGCTTTCTCTTCCGGGGTGGGTTCCGAGATGGAGCGCTGGTAGGCACCGAGGGCATTAAAATCTTTAATATCATTGGATGTATAGCCGGATGCAGCGGCAGAACCGAACAGACCAGCGATACCGAGAATTAAACCAAAACCACCTAACATAATTGTTACCTCCTGAAGATTTGTAGTGTTGTGTTTGTTGACTGAATGATAAATGATCGCTTAGTGCTTTAACTTCCAGTATATGGTGTAAATAATTAAAGCAAGGACTAAGATTTCACCCGCAGATTCAAAAGAACCAGTAACAAGAGCCAGCGGAAGTATTATTATCATCCCGCCAATAAAAATGATTGGCCCGATCAATAACAGCATTATAATCATTACGGCAAGTAAGTCGTACATTAGCCCTTTATCGGCAAGAGGGTTTGTTATTTTTTGAATAAAGCTTATCCATCGTAAAAATAAATCCTCTTTTTCATGTGAAGATGGTGTGGATGGGGCGGGTTGTTCGCTCTTCTTGCTGGTTTCCTTGTCTTGTAGTTCCGTGTGCCTTGAGGGGGCTTGCTTTGCAGGCTCGTTGGTCACACTGTTATCCTCGTGGAAACTCTGGTCAAAAGCCTGTTTGTAATGCACATATCCGTCAATACCAGTACCAAAGTAACCAGAGTCATCTTTCTTGTTATCGCTCATGATATGTACCTCCAAATTTTGTAGTGAATGTGTGTTCCTGTTTGCTATGGCTTTATTATACAGCACGCAGTGTTTCATAAATCGGACTTTCAGCGGCTTTTTGTGTTTTTATGGGGTGAATAATCGTACTATCAGGCCAAATAGTCACGCAATAACCGTTCCAGTGTGGGGCGGGATACGCCAACAGCGGCGGCCAGCTGGGTTTTATTCAGGGCAATACCGCATAATTCTAAGTGCCGATACGGCAAGCGAGGTGCGGCAGATGCTAAGCCAAAAGCGCAGATAATACTGGATGCTGCAAAGGTGAGCGCCGCCAGTGGCGGAAACAGCGAACCGAAGCAGGGGCAGCGGTCGCAGAGTGCGAGGGGCTTTTGCCCCCGAAGCACGATGCGGGTACCGCAACCCGACATTATCGAGCATTTTGGCAACGCAGATGCCGTGCCGCAGCTGCCGGAGCGGTGCTTAAGCCGCAAGGCGGGAATTGTGCGGTGTTGCCTCAGCTCACGGCACTGGTAGCGGGCGTACAGAGCATCAAAATCCGTCGGCAGCTGGGCAGGCTTGCGGCCTTTATACTGCTAAAAAAAATCGCTCATAAACTCAACGTTTTCACGTTAAATTTATGAGCGATTTTGGTTGGGCCGGCCGGATTTGGCAAGCCGCGCCCTAAAAACAGTCCGCTGGACTGTTTTTACCCGGCGGGACGTGGGACGCCGGGCACGGGCTGTTCAAATTCGGCCTATGTTCTCCCGCCGCCGTTTATTACAAATAAAAAGATGCAACCCCCTGCGAGGTTGCATCTTGGTTGGGCCGGCCGGATTTGAACCGACGCAATGGAGGAGTCAAAGTCCTCTACACAACGCCTATTTCTTATCGACAAGCCGTTATTTATTTTTCCAAGGTCGCTCATTTAGTCGCTCATACGACAGCATATGCCAAAAAAGCTTTTCCTGTAACCTCCCGAATGTTACCTTCTATAAGGTTTTGTCTACTGGTTACGCCCTGCTAAAGCACGCATCGCAACACGATCTGTTCGGCCATCACCGCACGTGCGCTTATCTCTGCCAGAAAGAAGAGTTTTCACACCCTAGCTAAAAATTACTGTACATACCACCAGTCAATACAAACCTGCTGCTCATCTTGCCGCATGCAACATTTACCCATCATATCTTTCCTTATTATAAATAAGGAAAAGCTTGTTCATCACGCAGAGTAGCGTGCAATCTCTATTACATAGCAATACGTACTACATAAAAGATAAAAGTTCACAATTTTGTTAGCGCTCCGCCTTGGCATCTGCTAACCAGCGTGCTAGAATGAGCTTACCATTCTAAGCCAAAGCGGGCACCGTAGCCTAGAATCCACCCAGGCCGCGCCACCCCTGCTAGCTCCGAATGCGAGTACCTTGCTCCAAGCTTTACGCTCCACGAACAAGGCCAAGGTTCCCTGACACAGCTCTATCTGTACCTTTCACCGGAGCCTTCCGTTCCACACCACAGGCGTTATGGGATAGTTGGTATCCTTTCACGTACCTGCGATAAAACTTCTATACTCGCAAACTTTTGTATTTAAATTATTTTGAGTATACCATGATTGGAGGGTATTGTCAAGTGATTCACACATTTTTAACAACGCAGGACCGCAGAAAGGGGCGCATATGCGTTCTAATAAGATTAGAGATTTAAAACTGACTGCTTCCGTAGATACACTCAGCATCGTTTCTCCCGAAATTTCACAGGCTAACCCTAACGAGCTACCTTGGGTAACACGGGTTTTTATCCGCCAAAACGGCTACAGCGACAGCACTAACTATGAGTACCGTTTTAACCTTAATAATATTGCAGGTGAGATTTATTCCCTTCCTCAGTTCGAGCAAACGCTTTCGACCGCCATGGATGCAATGGGCATTAGCGAGTACCGTTACATCCGCATTGATTTTCGCATCGACAGCGAAGTTAATGCGTATGAGGAGTACCTTAAGCTGAACAAGTGCTTGTTGCTTTTGTTTACTTTAAAGTACCGCGTAAAAAATCGCTATCAGTCTATTGACCCGTTAATGCTGGACAGCCTGACTGTGCGGGTACAGAACCAGTACTTTGAGGTCGAAAACTACAACAAGGAGCTGGAAGAACCCGGCGGTAATGTGATTAACCGATTGGAATTACGGAGGAAACGAATCCGTAAGGGCACTACATGTTCCGAGCTTATAGCCGACTGGATTATGCGGCTCAACTCTCTTCCCGCTTATTATTCACAGTTACAGGATGATTGTAACAAGGCCATTTACGACAAGTGGCTTGCATTTGATAACAAAGAGGGCGTAAGCTTTTCGCAGTTCATTTGGAAATACGAGCAGAACATTTTCAGCCGCAGACAGCTCATCAAACTGTTTGAAATGAATGGAAGCAAGAGCCCCGAAAAAGCCGCTGACCACTTTAAGCGCCGCAGGAAGATTGAGTTTTTCAGCGAACACGATTTGCGTGCTTACATCGCGCTTATTGTACAGGCACTTGAAGCATACCGAAGCCCCCAAGAAATTAGGGTTTCTGATCTTCCTTCTGTCGCTTAAAAGGCGATAACTATCGCATTTATAAGGCATTGTATTACTGCTGTATGACGTAATATGGCCGTTATGCAGGTGGTACTTACGCGGTTCCAGTACCCAGACTGATACACTTTTGCCTTGTGGCGAGGATTTGTACGCAAAGCCGAGCCTTATCTTTTCCCACTGACTTACCGTCCCGCAGCACCATTAACGCCTGCCTGCTTCAACCAGGAGGTTGTTTTATGACAAATTCTTCTCCCACCCAGCTCTTAACCGTAAAAGACGTTGCCGAACTGTTACAAATCAGCAAAAACCAAGCTTACACCCTCGTTCACAGCAAGGATTTTCCCATGTGCAAGATTAACGGGAGTATCCGGGTTTCAGTTCCAGCATTCAATCAATGGGTTAAGGCTCACACTCAGGGACCTTACATGCGCTATGTAGCGTAAACCAGCTTTCCCCAAAAGTATAGCAAGCCATCCCCAAGCCTATCTTTCACTATATTTGTAGATTTGCTTCTGCTTATACACAAAGCCTCTCAGGTCATATCCGAGAGCATTTAGTAGAAGCTGCTTATATAACCATCCAGCAGCAGCTGTGGTTGTTTTACCTTACAAGCTGTTTTAACGCCATTCTATGGCCTTGTGTTTATTTGAGCAACTTTGACTTCCGGGACTTTGTTCCCATTATATATTAAACCTTAACATTTAAATCTCATGGACGGTGCAGTGTTTTTGAGCGCATTGCATCGTCTTTTTGCTGCGTAAAATTGCGGGCTGTATACGCCCGTTACAAACAAAAAACGCCCCGGCGGATTAAGCCAGAGCGCATGTGTTTCCTATTCAGATGTAGAAGCGGGTTTCGCCAAAGATATCATTCCAGCGGGAAACAATATCCTCAGAGCGGCTTTCGATAACTTCCATAATAGCCGTTAGTGTACGCTGTGGTATCTGAGAATTGTTGTTAGCAAGCAGTGTGCCGCCAGCTTCCGTAATCCATATCTTTGTGGCATTGGCATTCGGGGTTCCTTTTGCTACATGAACGTGTACCGGCTCAAGCGGGTTTCCCTCATTAGACCAAAAGAAAACGACATAACCGAACAAGCGGAACAGACTAGGCACTCTCAATCCCGCCTTCCTGAGAATAGCGCATTAAGAGGTGGGCAACCGACTTAATCAAGGACTTCATGCTGGATAGTTCAAGCTCTGAGTAGCCGTTATTCTTCCACTGGTAGTCGGGCAGAATGCAGCTTGCCGACTTGAAGCCGTTCTCAACAGGGGTTTCCATATCCACACAAACCTGAATCGTATCGCCGTTTTGAATCGGGCTTGAATAGGTTATTTCTGTACCGTCATTAAGGGTCATGAACGGGTAACGCATATCAATCACCTTCCTTGGCTTTATTATAATGGCAGGGCGGTAATAAGTCAACGGCGTTTATTCCCAGTCAGAACAGGGCTTAACCGCAGTCAACAATAGTGGGCGAACCGGGCGAGGAATCTTTGCACGTGGGCCCGATAGGGGCAGCGGGTAAAATTCCGAGCCCAACTATAAGTATGAGAGTTCACACACGATAGAAAGAAAAGCGCTTTTGTCCGCCGGGGTAATGAGTAGTTGCTTTAAAGCGTTTACTTTAAAAGAAAATGTGGGGGGCAGCTTGATTTGATACCGTGTTTCATTCCCGGCGGGTAGATTATGCCGAACAGAAAATATAGCGGCTTTGTTTACGCCATCATAGTATAGCAAGATTTCGCAAGTTTTTTTCGTTGTTACGTTATTTGTCCGCATGGAGAATCACTGTTGTAAACAAGTATATCTTTTTTATTTTCGTTTACGGACTCAGAAAGCAGTCGAAAATATAGCAATATGTATAAATTTTAACGCACATATTTGGTACTATTGCTAATTTTAAATTGTTTAAAAGAAAAAGCGCCTTAGCCAAGAGAGCCAAAGCACAAGTTTCCGTAAGCATATTTGCAAGGGAGTTTCGGCAGTTATGCAGCCCGTACCCTAAACGTGCCCACCTGTGTCTCTAAGTCCTCAATATCAGATTCCGCCTGAAACTTTTTCTCTTCTAGCTCCTTGATTTGGCGCTCGTACTCGTCGCTTTGCGCTTCCAGTTCTGCAATGCGGGCATCAATCTCTTGCAGTTCTTTTTCTGTCATGGTTTACTCCTTGGCAATTAGCATCTTTTATAAATATAAATTTTCTTTCACACCTTGGACATTCCCAGATATTATACGGACGGTGTTCAAATACGCAACGCGAATGTGTATTTTTTAATTCTATATTACAGCCAGGACAGGGCGCTGGCGCATGTGCTTCTTTTGACTTTGCAACATTCTGAGATGAATAATTATCGTAAATCTCATCATGTGCATAGTAAGGAATAAGATAATCCGAATATCCTCCGTCTTCACCAGAATAATAAACTCTACCACAGTAGTGCATTCCTACAAAATGTTGTTCTTGATGCGACACACAGATTCACCTCCTACACCGTGCTGCGCAGCATTACCATTCATACCCACAGCTGTTACAATGCCAAGTCTTTTTCACTTTCTGGCTAAAGATACCGAACAGGCCCACAGACACAGCCTTTGCACCTACGGATACCTTGCGTAGGTCGGTACTGCCGCAGGTGGGACATTTTGGGGTATGGAAAATACGATCGTGTTCTTCCTGAATTTTTTGTTTCCTCTCCTCAACATACTTGAGCATATCATTATAAGCTTTTTTGCTAAAATGCTCACTAGAATAAACGTATTTCTCGCGGAGAACTTCATAGGTGCTTGCATTAGGATCTTTAGCTTCAAGCTCTTTTTCAAGCTGTAATAAATCGTTGTTATCAATAATAACCGGATCTTCATAACCGCAGCATTCGCAAATAGGAAATTTGCTTGGATTAAAATATACTTGAATATAGCCGCAATGCGGGCATATAGTATCTATAGCGTTCGCTGCCATGCGCTTTTGACCTCCTAAACAGTAATTATAACCTTGTAATGATTATATCACACAGTAGTCATTTACACAACAAAAGATACAAGAAATGTTTGGGAATCTCACTGGTTTTATGAGCAATGACCAAGTGGCAGCTGATACTGCGGCTCTCCAGAGTTTTGTTGAACAAGCAAAAAATTTAAGTAAAGAAGCGGTTGAAGCCGGTGAAAAACAAACTCTTCTTAATAATATTCTCAAAGATTCCAGCCAGATAGCCAGGGACGTTGCGCAAAATACCAACAACCTGGACGACGTGATGAAGGTCTATACGGCCAGCGCAAAGACGGCTACCAGTGTGGCGAAAGCGTTTGGAACAAAAAAACGCCCCAGCTTTTAAGCCAGAGCGTAAGACATTATTTGAATAGCAGATTAAAAGTAAGTGTTTAAACTTTTTCGGTGCCCTGGAGATGGAGCATTCACCTACCTTAACTATGCGAAATTTATAGCTTGACCCAGATATCAAGAACTACAAGGACAAAGCAGATGCCGATAAAAATCAGTGTACCTTTACCATTATTCTTTTTCATTTTTGTGCTCCTTTCGGTTTTTCATGGCTTCTTGAGCCTGAGCATAAGTGAGGGTTTTGCCTTCGTGGCCGGGGAGGGGTTGGGATTTCCAAGTGCCAGGGACGCGGTACTTGTCAAGAGAACGACGATTGAGCTGTTCGATGGAATAGCCGGAAACATTGGCAGCGTATTCATAGTTGACTTGGATGCCCATATCTTCACAGTCGTGGCAGATCATGATGTAAAGGGCTTCCGCTTCCGAGCAGTGGCGCTCATTACAGATTTGGAAAGTATATTCACCACGCAGGTTGTGGCCATTTTCAGCAATGGCAAGCCAGGAATCTTGGACTTCCTGCTGTTTGCGGGCGCACATGGGGAGACCTTCGTTGGGGTCGGATTCAGGAAGAACTTTAAGAACGGCTTTGGCAATACCATATGCGACGACATATACAGCGGCGAATATAAGAGCTGCGATAAGGATAGCGGCAAGTAAAGTTAAAAGAATCATATTGCTACCTCCCGATTTTGTAGTGCTTTATTTTTTGCATGTTCTTAGGCTTAATTATGCTTTTTAAAAGATAATTGCTGTTACTTGAAAATTTCTACCGAGTTTGATTTTTGTACAAAGAAAGGTTTCATGCCAAGCGTTAAAGCACCCCGTCGACAGAACCATTCTGTATAATCCAGCTTTTTTATTTAGTTTACCACATTATATCTGTACTATCAAGCGTTTTATTGTGATAAATAGGGCTTTATATGTGGAATGCCGGAGATTGTTTCCATGTATCCTTGTTGTGAGGTGAATAATGTGGATTATGCAGCATTTCTCCGGCAGCGAATCACAGAGCTACGCATGAAAATCAACGTCTCAGAATATCAAATGAGTTTAGAATTAGGCCAAAACAAAAACTATATTCAAGGCATCAGCTCTGGCAAGGCGCTTCCTTCGATGGCACAGTTTTTCAACATCTGCGACTATTTCAATGTTACCCCCATGGAATTTTTCGATACCGAAAGTGTCCATCCTGAATTAGTCAATTCTATTTTGGCAGAAGCGCGCTCTTTAGATGAGGACGACTTAAACCTGCTATTCAGCTTTGTACATCGAATGAGTCAAGGTAAGGTTGACGCACCCGGCAAACCGTGATAGCAGATTTGAAGAAAAGTTGCCGTGCTTGAGTAAAACAGCTGCCCTAACTTTACAGGCAAAAGCTGATTTTTTGTAATGTTTTTATTTGTTGACTGAATTATAAGTAAATCGTACTTTCAGGCCAAATAATCACGCAGCAGCCGTTCCAGCGTGGGGCGGGAGACACCAACAGCGGCGGCCAGCTGGGTTTTATTCAATTCCCGGCACTGGTAGCGGGCGTACAGAGCATCAAAATCCGGCGGCAGCTGGGCGGGCTTGCGGCCTTTATAAACACCGTTGCGCTTGGCTATGGCAATTCCTTCCCGCTGGCGTTCAAGTGTGTTGGCGCGCTCAAATTCGTTGATAGCGGCTATCATGGTCAGCATCAGCTTGCCGGTGGGAGTGCTGGTATCCAGGTTTTCTTTGTTGCTGATTAAATGTACACCTTTATTTTGCAGCTGTTCCACCAGGGTCAGCAGGTCTTTTGTGCTGCGGGCAAGGCGGCTAAAATCATGAATGAACACCGTATCACCTTCCCGCACAAAGTCCAGCATGGCTTGCAGCTGGGGGCGCTGGGTGTTTTTGCCGCTGATTTTTTCCGTGAACCATTTGTCAATGCCGTGGGGCTTGAGGGCTTCTATCTGGCGTGCTTCATTCTGTTCTACAGTGGAAACGCGGACATAGGCAACATTCATTTTGCTTTTCCTTTCTGGTTGATAAAATAGAATCAAGAGGTGACCTGCAAAGTGTAAAATAATTCGTGAATTAACCCTATCTTTACAGTTTTCGGCGCTTGGTTCGATAGTAAGCTGAGGTGTGCCCTATTTTTCACCGGCACAACCTAACAGCCAGTCCACAGACACATGGAAGCATCCTGCCAAAGCTACCAAGGATACAGTGCTCGGTGTACGGGTGCCGTGTTCCCAATGTTTGATTGTACGGGAAGATACACCAATACGGGCAGCCAGCTGTTCTTGTGTAAGGTCGGCTTGCAGGCGCAGTTGTTTCAGCTTTTGGGCAAGTGACATAGCAGTACCTCTTTTTCGATGTGCACTTTTAAAAAATATGGCCTACTCTCACTCAGCCCTTCCCTCTCTGTCTGGCAGTGGTTAATCCGCCGGGATAAAGTTCACACTGCAGTCAGCACATATGACGCGTACCTCCTTGGTTGAACGGATGATGGTTCCGCACTTTGGGCATATCCACCGCCGGGTACTGCTGGGGCGTTTGGGTGGCTTGACGGCACCGCCATTGGCTGCACCGGGGGTACGGCTTCCTGTGCCTGTTCCTAGCATATCCTGCCAGCTCTGGCCCTCTGTCATCTGGATGGCCTGCCAGCCTTGCAGCTCTATAAAGTCCAGCAGCTCAAGACTGGGGCTTGTGACGGTCCAGCCATACTTTGCATGGTGCTCAATGATAAGGCCGTGGGATTCTGCCGTTTCCTTGAAGCGTTTGTTGTGGTAAGCGTTGGCGCTGCCGCTGGTATCCTTTATGCCGTTGACCATGTTGTACAGGTGGCACATCTCATGCAGCAGCGTGGCCGTGGTTTCTTCTATGGGGCGGTCAAGTGTAGCCGTTGATATGTTTATCTCGTGGCGCTGCTCTGTGCCTGCTGTCCATGTTTTGCCGCAAGTGATATGGCCATAGGCACCAGGTGTTTTCTTGAGAGTAATGATCGGCTCCGGCAGCTTACCGTCAAAGAAACGGGTATTGAGGGCGCGGAACATCTTTTCTAACTGTCCGGCGGCACGGCTGGTTTTAACTGTCTGTTTCATGAAAAAGCACCTCCATCAGTTAATGCTCAAACGCTGTACAGTGAACGTTTTGGAGTACTGCTCAAACAAAGCCGGTGCAATGGCCTTGATTGCTTTGCTATCCAGACGGGTGCTGGTAAAGTCGGACAGTTTAACCTTGTGGCAGCCAACCTGCAAGGTATCTGTACCGCGTGCGGCAAGCTCTGCCTTGATTTGTGCCTTGATAAGTTCCTGCTCTGCCTGTGCTGCTTCAATCAGCTGTGCAGCTTCTTTGTACTGGTTGACCAGTTCCAACATGCTGTCAATGCTCATAGTGTTTGCGACCTTCCTTTGTTGTGTTTGTGGGGAACATATGTTCACGTTTTGCCGTGAGCCTTGCCTGAGGGGCTGTTGCTTTCGACACTTACATCATAGCAAAGTTGGATTTTAGGTCAGTTTTTGGCCCTGTTCTTCTCTGCTTGTTTGGCTGGCATATAAAGGAAGGCGGCAGAGAAAAACGGTGTGTAAAGCCAGAAACTGCCAGAAACAACTGTACAGCGCAGATATTTTCTTGCTGCCGGGGGATGGTTAAAAAGAAAAAGTAATGATTCTATGGCAAAAGGCGGTTGGTTGATACTTTTCACTCCAGGCTCCTGTAATCGCCCTCCAGCACGTCAGAGAGGCCCATTCAAGCCCTGTAGTGCGTCAAGGAAGGCACGGTATATCTCCACAGCCCGCACCACACACAGCACCGTTTTCGAGGGCTCACAGCCGTTTATTCAGTGGTATTTGCCCGTTTGGTCGAATACTTTTCCGCAAACAAAAAAGCCCCAAGCAAACGCTCAGGGCTTGACACCATACGGTATGGCGGATATAATGAGAATAGAAAAGGCACTGCGACAAGCGGTTGACCCTTTTGCGAATGAATCGGTTTAGATCAAAGACCTAAGAGCCGTCACCGTGCCGGGTGGCGGTTCTTGCTTTTTACAGTGATCGTTACCGTAAGTCCGAAGACATGGAAAGTCAATGTAATTGGCATTGTCTCACCCCCTTTCGGGAAGTGGGGCCAACCGCCTGCCGTTGTGTGCAGTGCCTGCCGCCAAAAGCGGCTTCTACAGAATACCACAAGATACAACAAATTACAAGGCATAAATCAAGCCCGGCGGGAACGCAATGTTCTTGCCGGGCTCTTATACTATCGGCTTAAATTAAACCGTATTGTTTAAAATTCCACACGATTTCCTGCTCTACATCCATACATACTTTCCTAGTACCTGTTACGGCCTAGTGCTTATTACAGCAATGGACATAGCGCTAAAATCATGTGGACAAGACAGTGCCTGGGTGTATTGACTTGAGTTAGGTTAAACGGCTTCCGGAACTGTTCCCCACACAATGCCTGCTAACGGGCTGCTCTTTTGCTCCTCAATAAGATGGACATAGGTTCGATACGTAAAGCCGGTATCACTATGGCCCAGTGCCTCAGAAACCACTTTGATTTCTATATGTTCTCTTATCAGCTTGCTGGCAAAGGTGTGCCGTAAATCATGGGGACCATGAACGTTTGCAAGCCCTGCACGCGTACAAACCGTCTTATACGCTCTCTCCAAGTAACTCTGGTTGCAGGGTTGTGTGGTTTGTGTTACAAGATACGCATTCACCGGGCAGTGTTCAGCAGCCTTTTTGAAGAGTGCTTCCACTTCCGGCCCCAGTGGAACATAACGATTTTTACCGTTTTTGGTTTGTGGTTGGTATGCAAAGCGACTGTGCATCCTTCCATCTGTTCCCATAGACTTAGATGTTATCAGTGTAGCATGAACCAAGATCCGGTGGTTTTCAAAATCAATGTCACTCGGTTTCAGCGCACATATTTCGCCTTTCCGCATACCTGTAAGCAAAAGCGCTTCAAGCACCCATTCGTACTTACTCACGCCTTCCCGGCAGGCTTTCCGAAAACGTGCCATCTCGATATCATCGAAAAAGCGTATATCGCGCTGCTGGCGCTGACTTCTTGCTGGCAGAGTTACATTTTCGCACGGGTTCCGCGTAATCACACCATTCTTTACAGCATATCTTAAGCAAGCTTCGGTGTAGATATATGCCTTTTGAATGCTTGACCACGAGAGCTCTTCTCCCGTGCGCTCGCATGTCATGTCGCGCACCTCGTTAATCAGATGGAGCTGTATAATATCGCTGCTGAGTTCTGCTACCTTATGCCCACCTATCATAGGAATGATGTAGGTCTTCGCAGTGCTCACTGCTCTATAATGTGTAGCTTCCTTTTGTTCGTTACGCTTGACATTCTCTAGCCAGCGCGTGATGTAATCAGCAAACGACATGTTCGCACCCGGTTCAAGAGATAAATCTCCATACTCTTTCTGGTACACATCTCGCCTTGCTATTACATCCGCTTTTCTTTTTCCTTTGAATTCCTTATAACGGGGGTTGCCGTTTCTATACCGGCCAACTGTCAACTTTGCGTGCCATACACGATTCTTATCCTGGTATACGGAGCCTTCTCCGTTTCCCCGACGAGTTTTTCCTGACATAAAAATTCCCTCCTAAAAAAGTCGCTAATTAGGTCGCTAAAAGCATTAGGAAAAGTATGTAAAAATCGGGAAAATTCGGGAAAACGGAGTTTTAGCATATTCAAGGGAAAAGAAAAATCGCCCACAGACTCAACGTTTCTACGTTAAATTTATGAGCGATTTTGGTTGGGCCGGCCGGATTTGGCAAGCCGCGCTCTAAAAACAGTCCGCTGGACTGTTTTTACCCGGCGGGACGTGGGACGCCGGGCACGGGCTGTTCAAATTCGGCCTATGTTCTCCCGCCGCCGTTTATTACAAATAAAAAGATGCAACCCCCTGCGAGGTTGCATCTTGGTTGGGCCGGCCGGATTTGAACCGACGCAATGGAGGAGTCAAAGTCCTCTGCCTTACCGCTTGGCGACGGCCCAGCAAAAGAAAAGACCGCGCAGCATAATCACTGTGCGGTCTTTGGTGGGGTGCCTAGAGAGATTCGAACTCTCGGCCTCCAGAGCCACAATCTGGCGCGCTAACCAACTGCGCCATAGGCACCATAGAATGCGCCCGAAGGGACTTGAACCCCTGGCCCACTGCTTAGAAGGCAGTTGCTCTATCCACCTGAGCTACGGGCGCGCACGGGTCAGTTCCTGTTGTCTGGGAACATGCTGCGTGAATTATAATATCACATGGGGCGCATTGTGTCAATAGTAAAGTCCAATTTTTTTGAACTTTTTTATTTGTGTTTTTATCGGGGCTTTCTGCCCGGCTTTTAATAGATTCCTGCCGGGGCCTGGGTGTTTACGAAATACAGCTCGTACCACAAAATAAAGGAATAGAAGCTCCAAATTTTGGTCATGTTCTTGGCCTTGCCCGCCTTATGATCATCCAGCAGGCGCATGATTTCGTCCACATTAAAGAACTTTTCGGCAACGGGGCCAGTGAACTTTTCCTTTACCATATTATAGTACTTATCTTCCCGCAGCCAGTCGTTCAGCGGCACGGGGAAGCCCAACTTTTTGCGATGGGCAACGCTTTCCGGCAGCTGCTTCATGGCGGCACCGCGCAGAGCGATCTTGGTGGACTCTTTGCCGGAGCGGTATTTCTGCGGGATGGACAGTGCCACATCCAGCATGTTGCGGTCCAGGAAAGGCACGCGCAGTTCCAGGCTGTTGGCCATGCTCATGCGGTCGGCTTTCAGCAGGATATCATACAGCATCCAGGTGTGCATATCCACCCACTGCAGCTGGGTGGGCTCATCCAAGCCCTGCACTTTATCAAAATAAGGCTTAAAGAACTGTTCCGGGCGGGGGCTGTGGTAGTTCTTTTTCAGGCAGCGGTCACGTTCAGCCGGGTCCAGGAAAACATAGTTGGCGCGCATATAGCGCTGCCAGGGTTCTTCTGCACCGCGCACCAGGAAGTGCTTGCCCTTAAAGTCCGGCAGTTTGGATGCCACTGCGCCTGCGGCCTTCCGCAGCGCTTTGGGCACCTTATGCTCGTAATCCATAAAGTGAACCGCCTGGCAGTACATGGGGTAGCCGCCAAACAGTTCATCGGCACCTTCGCCGGAAAGCACGACCTTGACGTACTTGCGGGCGTTCTGGGCCAAAAAGTAAAGCGGAACTTCCGCCGGGTTGGGCATGGGTTCATCCAGGTACCACTGGATCAGGCGGTTGGCTTCAAAGAACTGTTCGGCATCCACCTTATTGGCAATGCTGGGCACGCCGATTTCCTTACTGAACTCCTGGGCATACGGCAGCTCGGAGTATTTTTCCTCCGCATAGCCGACCGAGAAGCTCTTGACATGCGGGGTACCCTTAGCAACCTCGTTGACCACAAAGCTGGAATCCACACCGGAAGAAAGGAAGCAGCCAACCTCAACATCGGCAATCTGGTGGGCGGCAACGCTTTCGGCAAAGGTATCGGTGATAATTTTTTCCCATTCTTCCAGGCTCTTGGAATCGTCCACATGGTACTTGATCTCATAGTAGCGTTCCACTGTCAGCTCGCCATTTTCCCAGGTGAACATACATCCGCTGGGCAGCTTGTAGACATTTTTGAACATGGTTTCCTCATTGGGGATATACTCAATGCTCAAATATTCCGGCAGGCGTTCCTCGTTCAGCTCCTTTTTGAAACCGGGATGAGCCAGAAAGCTTTTGATCTCGCTGCCAAACAGGAACAGACCATCCTGATTATAATAATAGAACGGTTTGATACCGAAGATATCCCGCGCACCAAACATGGTTTTGGTTTTCTGGTCCCAGATCACGAAGGTGAACATGCCGCGCAGTTTGCCGGGCAGCTGATTGCCCCACTGCTCATAGCCATGCAGCAGCACCTCGGTATCGGACCGGGTGGCAAAGGTATGGCCTGCGGCGATCAGTTCCTCGCGCAGGGTCTGGAAGTTATAGATCTCGCCATTAAAAATGCAGACAAGACTGCCATCCTCATTGAACATGGGCTGCTTGCCGCCCTCCAGGTCAATGATGGAAAGGCGGCGGTGGCCCAGGGCTACCTGGTCGTCCACATAGTAGCCTTCGCCGTCCGGGCCGCGGTAGGTGATCAGGTCCGCCATTCCTTTAACAATGCGGCGGGCGGTTTCCGCTTTATGGTTGCGCTCAGCAAAGCCGGTAATGCCACACATAGGCGCTTTCCCCTCTCTATCGTTAGGATTTCAGTGTTCTGATTGTTTTTGTTTTAGGCTGGCGGCCATAGTTGCCTGATTGCCAAAAGGGCGGCGGATGCACAATGTGCGCCCCTACGGGGCCAGTAATTCTATTAAGAGTAACTTTCTATCAATCCCGCAGGCCCTTATTGCCATAGTAGCGGGCGGTTTTGCGGTAGTAGTTCAGCTGGCTGCGGATGTACCAGAGCCAGCGCTTCAGGTTCCAATCCTCTTTGCAGAACAGCTGGTGGGCACATTTGCCCTCTTTTTTCAGCTTATCCGCACGGGCCAGCAGGTCCGGGTCCTTCAGGTACTTTTTGATCACGCCGTAGGGGGCAATCATCCACAGGCTCTTGGTATCGGCAATGGTCAGGCCAAGTTCCTTGTGCTCCAGCACATCCTCCACCAGCCACTTGGACAGATTATACCCTGCCGCGGTGACAAAGTAGCTGGAACGGCCCTGACGGGGGTTCATCTCAAACATCTTGTACTCGCCGGTGCGGGCATCGTACTTGATGTCCATATTGGCAAAGCCTTCCCACTGCATATCTTCCAAAAAGTTTTTCAGCTTTTCCAGCAGGGCAGCATCATTGTATTCGGGGTCAGACAAGATGGCCGCATAGTTGCCGATGCCTTCGGGGGTCTGCTCTTCCAGCAGGGGGCGGCCCAAAGCCATCAGCTTAACTTTGTGGTCCAGGCCGCAGTAGGCGTTCAGCACGCGCATGCAGTTGTCATCGCCGGGGATATACTCCTGCAGAATTAGTTCGTCCTGGTAGCTGCTGCCGTAAATGGCGGCGGTGATGGCGTCAAATTCTTCGCGGTTATTGGCAAGGAACACCTTTTTCTTGTGGGGGAAGGTGCAGTTCCAATATGCCGGGGAATTGCTCGCCTTGATGATAACAGGGAACGCAAACGGCAGTTCTATATTTTTATAGTTCTGCGCATTGCAGGTTGCCGTTTTGGGGTAGCTCAGGCCGTGTGCTTCGCAGGCACGGTAAAAGTTTTCCTTAATATCCAGGTCCAGCACGGTTTGCAGCTCCGGGCAGGCAAAGTGGTAATAGGGTTTCAGGGCATCGCGGTGGCGGCCCATCAACACGGTGTAACCGTCCGCGCAGGAAACCAGCACCAGCGGCTTGTCCGCATGGGCTTTTGCGTAATCGGTCAGCGTTTTTACAAACGTTTCATCGTTTTCCAAATCAGGTTCCAGCACGGCAATTTTTACAAGATTGGTGTTGGAAGTTGCCACCAGCGCACCCTTGCAGATGGCCACGCTGCGCACGCCATACTGCTGGTAAAAGCTGCGTGCCATACCATAAACATTGGCATCGCTGCCAAGAAGTACCGGTAAAAAATCAGACATAATACCAAACCTTTCCCATTTTGGTTATCCCCTATTTTACCGCCATTGCCACCACATGTCAAACGGCAATATCGCCTGCTTTGGGGGTGCGGGCACGGCGTTTTTTGTCTGCGCGGGCGAAAATTCCAGCAGCATTCGCCGCAAAATGCTTTTCTTTACGGCGCGAACCGTGTATAATAGGGCATATCGTACAAACAGTACCGGTTCCCGCCGGGGCAAGAAAGTAATAACCTGCGGTTTGTTTTTTAGCGCCGCAGCCAGTTGAGGATTATAACCATGTGTGGAATTGTTGGCTTTGTCGGCGCACGCGCCGACATGCAGGAAATTTTGCAGGGCATGATGGATGCCATCGCCCACCGCGGCCCCGATGGCCAGGGCCAGTTTATTGAAGGCCCGGCAGCCCTTGGCCAGCGCCGCCTTTCTATCATTGACCTGGAGGGCGGCAAGCAGCCCATGTTCAATGAGGACCAGAACCTCGCCGTCATCTTTAACGGCGAGATCTACAACTTCCAGGAGTTGACCGCCGAATTGATGCGCGCCGGGCACACCTTTGCCACCCGGTCCGACACCGAAGTTCTGCTGCACGGGTACGAGCAGTGGGGCAAGGAGATGCTGCAAAAGCTGCGCGGCATGTTCACCTTTGCCATCTGGGACCGCAAGAACGAAACGCTGTTCTGCGCGCGCGACCATTTTGGCATCAAGCCGTTCTATTATTACCAAAACGATGCCGGAGAGCTGCTGTTTGGCAGCGAGATCAAAAGCTTTTTGGCCCACCCCGGCTTCAAGAAAGAGCTGAACGAAGAGCAGCTGCCGCTGTATCTTTCCTACCAATATTCCCCCGGGGAGGATACGTTCTTCAAGGGCGTCAAAAAGTTGATGCCCGCCCACTGGCTGGAATGGAAAGCCGGGCAGCTGACGGTGCAGCGCTACTGGCAGCCCAAGTTTGACCCCGATGATTCCCGCACACTGGAAGAGTGGGAGGACGAGATCAGCGCGGCGATGAAAGAGAGCGTGCAGGCACACAAGATCGCCGATGTTGAGGTTGGCAGCTTCCTTTCTTCCGGCGTGGATTCCAGCTACATGGCCGCGCTGGCCCATGTGGACAAAACGTTTACCGTCGGCTTTGCCAACAAGCAGTATGACGAAACCGACTATGCACAGGAGTTTTCCAAGCACATCGGGGTCAAGAATTACGCTTACCGCATTACGCCGGAGGAATACTGGGCCAACCTGGGCAAGATCCAGTACCACATGGATGAGCCTCTGGCGGATGCCGCTTCGGTCGCGCTGTACTTTGTCAACCGCGAAGCATCCAAGCAGGTCAAGGTCTGCCTGTCCGGCGAGGGCGCCGATGAATTTTTCGGCGGGTACAACATTTATAAAGAGCCGTTTACCGTAACCTGGTATGACAAGATTCCCCTGCCCATCCGCCGGGCCATCGGCGCGGTGGCGGACCTGCTGCCGCCGGTGCATGGCATCAACTTTTTGGTGCGCCGCGGCAAGCCGCTGGCGGAGCGTTACATCGGCAACACCAACCTGATGGATGAGCACCGCAAGAAAAAGCTGCTGAAAAACTACCGCCCCGGCAAGCTGCCCACCGACCTTTCCCGCCCGTACTTTGAGCTTGCCAAAGGGCAGGACGCTGTGACCCAGATGGAAACCTGCGACCTGAACCTGTGGATGGTGGGCGATATTCTGCTGAAAGCCGACAAGATGAGCATGGCCAACAGCCTGGAGCTGCGCGTGCCGTTTCTGGACCGCAAAGTATTTGAACTGGCAAGTCATATTCCGACCAAGTGCAAGGTGAACGCCAACCAGACCAAAATTGCGATGCGCGGTGCGGCAGAAAAGACCATCCCCGCCAAAACGGCAGACAAAAAGAAGCTCGGCTTCCCTGTTCCGGTACGCGCCTGGCTGCGGGATGAGCAGTATGCGGGCGTTGTGCGCAAGGCATTTAACACCCCCGCCGCGGAGCAGTTTTTCCGCACAAAAGAGCTGAATGCCATGCTGGACCAGCATATTTCCGGCAAACGGGATAACTGGCGGCAGATCTGGTGCATTTTTATGTTCTTAGTCTGGTACGATGAATACTTTGTAAAACGCTGAGGTGATAACAACATGCTGTTAAAACAACTGCTGAAAAATCTGGACTATACACTTGTTCAGGGCAGCCTGAATACCGAAGTGACTGACATTTACTATGATTCCCGCAAGGTAACGCCGGGCGGTCTGTTTGTCTGCATCGTTGGCACCCAGCGGGATAGCCATGATTACGCCGCGGACGTTGCCGCCAAAGGCGCCGCCGTGCTGGCCATCCAGCATGACCTGCCCGCCGAGGTGCTGGCCGCTTTGCCGGATGTGACCGTGGTCAAGTTCGAGAGCACCCGTTACGCCATGGCGCTGCTTTCCACCGCCTATTTTGGCCGTCCCGCGCTGGAAATGACGATGGTTGGCGTGACCGGCACCAAGGGCAAAACCACCACCACCCACATGATCAAGGCTGTGCTGGAAGCCGCAGGTCACAAGGTCGGCATGGTCGGCACCAACGGCGTGTATTACCCCGGCCACCACTATGACCTGAACAATACCACCCCCGAAAGCTATGAGCTGCAAAAGATCCTGCGCCAGCTGGCGGACGCCGGGTGCGATGCCTGCGTGATGGAAGTTTCCAGCCAGGGCGTGATGATGGACCGCGTGGCGGGCATCCATTATAAAGTGGGCGTGTTCACCAACCTGTACCCGGACCACATCGGCCCCGGCGAGCATTCCAGCTTTGAGGAATACCGCAGCTGGAAGGGCAAGCTGTTCCAGCGCTGTGATATCGGCGTGGTGAACGCTGACGACCCCAACACCGAAGCATTGCTGGAAGGCCACACCTGCAAGCTGGTTACCTATGGCATCCATGCCCCCAAGGTGGACTACCGCGCCAGCGAGCAGTACCGCCTGCTGCGCAACAAGGAGATGCTGGGCGTTGAGTTCACCCTGACCGAGCCGGACGGCCACACGCTGGACGTACAGGTGGGCATGCCGGGGCTGTTCAGTATTTACAACGCCCTGGCCACCATCGGCGTGGGCAAGGTGCTGGGCCTTGCGGATGCCCCCATCCATGAGGGGCTGAAAAGGGCGCTCGTCAAAGGCCGTGTGGAGCTGGTGCCCATCAGCCACAAGTTCACCATCCTGATCGACTATGCCCACAACGAAGCTGCCACCGAAAGCCTGATTGAAACCCTGCGGGAGTACAACCCCAACCGCCTGGTCGTGGTGTTCGGCTGCGGCGGCAACCGCAGCAAGCTGCGCCGTTACGGCATGGGCGAAGTGTGCGCCAAGTTGGCGGATTTCAGCATTTTGACCGAAGACAACAACCGCTTTGAAAAGGTGGAAGATATTATCGCGGATATCAAGACCGGCATGGCCAAGGGCAACCCGGACGCCAAGTATGTGGAAATCCCCGACCGGTTGGATGCCCTGCATTACGCCATTGATCACGCGCAGGAGGGCGACCTGATTGCCGTAATTGGCAAAGGCCACGAAGCCTACCGCGACCGCGAGGGTGTTAAAACGCCGTTTTTGGAGCGCGAGCTGATTGAAGAGTACGCCGCTGAGACAGGGGTAGAGTAAATATTTTTGCGGGGCTGTGCTTTGCCTTTTGCTGCTTTGCGGCAAAAGCGGCGCGGCCCTGCTTTTCTTTTGCGCAAAATTGTGGTATACTGTCTGTGTATGCTAAAAAGTATACACAAAATTCAAACCGAACCAATGTGGAAAGGAGGCCGGTTTGATGACCACACAACCATCTGACCGGCTTTTCCGCCCGGTCAGCCCGGCAGCACAGGCCAAGGGCGAGCGCGTGTTCTGCGCTGCCGTGGCGCTGCTGCTGGTTTTATCGGAGGTATTCAGCTCCAACATTCAAAACACACTGCCCACATTCAGCCATGTGTGCCGCATTGCCTTAACCGTTACGGCTGCGGTGCTGCTGGTTGCCAAAAGCCTGCTGCTGACCCAGTGGCAGACCAAACAACAGGCGCTGACGGCTGCCGCGTTGGCCGCTTTTGCGGTGTTTACCACTGCATACGGGCACGACCAATGGTTTTTGTTTGCCGTTTTGCTTGGCATTGGTGCCAAGGATGTTGATTTGCGCCGGGTGCTGCAGGTCTACCTTGCCGCAGCGGCTGGCGGGCTGCTGGCGGTGCAGCTGCTGCATGCCGCAACGCCGCTGGTGCCCTACCTGTACTACTGCCGCAACTGGGATTACGGCTATGGCCATTATAACGGGTACGGTGCCCGGCTGGCCGGTGTATTTTTTGCCTGGGGCTGGCTGCGTTGGCCGCGCCTGCGCTGGTGGGACTGGGGCGGCCTGGCTGCCCTGGCAGCCTACACGCTGCTGGTGCCCGGCTGCCGCGGGGCTGGCATTGCCATGGTACTGCTGCTGGTTTTGTTTTTGCTGCAGCGTGCCTTGCCCGCCTTTTTTGAAAGCCGCATCTGGCACGGCATGGCTCTGGCTGCCGCACCGCTGGCGCTGGGGTTCAGCCTGTTGGTCGGGCGGCTGTTTGACCCGGATCATCCCACCGCCACCCCGCTGCTGGACAAACTGAACGGCCTGCTTTCCGGCCGGTTCGAGATCTGGCACCATGTGTTCTGGGGGTATCCCCTCTACCACCCGGAGCAGGATGGGGTACCCGGCTGGTACCACGATGCCATGCCCAAGGCCGTTACCCTTTTGGGCGGCCTTGCCACCGATGGGGACGAGCACCACGCCATTGATAACTCTTTCCTTGCCATCCCGATGAACAAGGGCGTGCTGGGGGTCGTGGTGATTGGGGTCATCTTTTTGCTGTTGATGTGGCGGCTGTGCCAAAACCGCTGCACGGGCGAAACTTTGTTTTTGACGGTGATCCTGGTTTACTTTTTGATGGAAAACAAATGCTTTTTGTTCTCCGCCGACCCATTCATTCTGCTGCTGCCCGCAGCGCTGTTTCCCGCAAAGGGCAAGCCTCTGCCGGTCGTCTGCCCGCCGGTAACACGAGGGTGTATCTGAAAAGAATAGAAAAGCTGCCTGAACCTGTTTGCAGTGTGCAAACGATCCAGGCAGTTTTATTTTTATCCAATTTGTTTTTTGTCAAAAGCGGGCTTATCTCACAGTTCGCTGAGGATATTGCCGTCAATGGAGATGGTGATGACCTGCCACGGGATGAACTTGCCGCTGTTCTGCAAGGCCACCTTGGCGGCGCGTTCCAGCCCGCCGCAGCAGGGCACTTCCATCCGCACCACAGTCACGCTCTGGATGTTGTTTTCGCGGATAATCTGGGTCAGCTTTTCGCTGTAATCCACATCGTCCAGCTTGGGGCAGCCCACCAGCGTGATATGGCCGCGGATGAACTTTTGATGGAAGTTGGCGTAAGCATAGGCCGTGCAGTCCGCTGCAATCAGCAGTTTGGCCCCATCAAAGTAGGGGGCGTTAACCGGAACCAGTTTGATCTGCACCGGCCATTGGGAAAGCTGAGACCGCAGCACCGGCATGCCCTCCCCTGCCGGTTCCGACTTATGCTGCATCTGGCGCATCTGGCTGCCAGGGCAGCCGTGGTGCATCTGCGGCGCAGGCTGGTGGAACACGCTGCGGGCCGCGCTGCCGGGGCAGCCGCCCAGCGGCTTTTGGGCGGCTGCGGCTTTCTGGCGCTTGTTTTCCTCCACAGCCTTTTCATCATAAGCGGCGGCTTCGCGCTCCACAAAGGTGATAGCGCCGGTGGGGCAATGGGGCAGGCAGTCGCCGAAGCCGTCACAATAGTCATCCCGCATCAGTTTGGCCTTGCCGTTGACCATGGCGATAGCACCTTCGTGGCAGGCATTGGCGCAGGCACCGCAGCCGTTGCATTTATCGGTATCGATCTGAATAATTTTGCGAATCATAGAGGATATTCCTTTCTCTGCGCCGTTCAATGCCGTGCATTGCTGTGCGGCGCGCTGCTCTTTTCTTTTTGCTGTGCTTGTATTATAATGCCATCAGGCCAATAAATCTGTGGTTATAACCACAAAAAGCGAGGAATCCCATGGAAAAAACAGCCAGCACCCCCATCCAGCTTTTCCGCGGCATGACGGCGGACGAACTTGCCGCCCTGCGCGCCGCCCACTGCATCCGTGTGCAGCGTTATGACAAAAACGCTCTGATCTACCATGCGGGCCGTGTGGTACATGAGATCGGCATTGTGCAAAGCGGCAGCGTAAACGTGGAATCCAACGACCTGTGGGGCAACAAAAGCATTTTGAGCCATGTGGAAGCCGGGCAGGCGTTTGCCGAAACCTATGCCCTGTGCGGCGAGCCGCTGATGGTGGATGTGGCCGCCGCGGAGCCGTGCGAAATTTTATGGCTGGATCTTGTACCCATGCTGCAGCAGCAAAACACTGCCGCCAGCTGGCACCCCAAGTTTTTGCACAACCTGTTACTGCTTTCTATGCAGAAAAACCTTGCGCTCTCCCAACGCATCCGGTGCACCACACCAAAAAGTGCGCGTGGACGGCTGCTGACCTATCTTTCCGCGCAGGCAGTGCGGGCGGGCAGCACGCATTTTTCCATCCCGTTTGACCGCCAGCAGCTGGCGGACTACCTGAATCTGGACCGCAGCGCACTTTCCAAAGAGCTGGGCAAAATGCGGGACGATGGGCTGATCCGCTGCCGCAAAAACGAATTTGAGCTGTGCGGAACGGAATAACGCCCCCTTATCCCCTATCCTTAAAAAGCAAAACAGGGCGGCCAGCAGCCGATTGCAAAATTTCCTGCAAAATCGGCTGCTGGCCGCCCCGTTTATGTTTGCGGTTGCTTTTTCAATTTAGTTGCCGTCATCATTCTGGGCTACCGGAACATTGGCGTATTCATCCGGCAGGTCCGGCGGCAGAGTCTGCATGTATTCATGCATGGCTTCGGCCACCTTTTTGCTGTAGGCAACGGCTTCCACCACGGTACGTGCGCCCTTGACGGCATCGCCGGAAGCAAACAGGCCGGGGCGGCTGGTGTGGCCTACCTCATCGGTCACAAACAGGCCGCGCTCGTTGGTTTCCAGCCCGCTGGTGCTTTCGGTGATGGTGGTACAGGGGCCCTGACTGATGGAAACGATCACGCTGTCTGCCGGGTAAAGCACTTCGGTGCCGGGTTCTTCGGTCAGGGTACCGTCCTCGGCTTCGTTCAGGCTGCGGAACACAACGCCCTGATTGGTGATCTCCACCGGCTTTTTGTTGAACACAAACTCCACGCCCTCCAGCTTGGCATAGCTGGCCTCGTACTCGCTGGCCGTGATATGCTGCGAAAGCGAGAAGCACTGCACATGGCGCACGCCATGGCGGATGGCGGTACGCGCCACATCCATGGCCGCGTTGCCCGCGCCGATGATAATAACCCGGTTGCCCAGGTGGTAAACATCCGGGTTTTGCAGGTAATTGATGGCGAAGTGGACATTGCCGTTGCTTTCACCCTTGATGTGCAGGGCGTTGGGCCGCCACACACCAGTGCCGATGAAGATTGACTTATAGCCGTCCCGCAGCAGATCGTCGATTTTCAGCGCTTTGCCCACATCGGTATTGGGGCGCACCTTGATGCCTTTCAGGCGCAGGTGGCGGTATTCAAAGTCATCCAGCACGCTTTTGGGCAGGCGGAATTCCGGGATGCCGTACCGCAGCACGCCGCCGATTTTATCGTGGCTTTCAAAAATGGTCACATCATAGCCATAGCGCGCCAGAATGACCGCAATGGTCAGGCCCGCCGGGCCGGAGCCGATGATGGCCGCCTTTTTGCCGTTGGAGGGCACCGGGCCGTGGTTCATCTGGCTGGCATAGGTGGAAGAAATGTAGTTTTCGATAACCGAAAAATGCACCGGGCTGCCCTTGATGCCGCGCACGCAGTGACCCTCGCACTGCTTTTCGTGGTTGCACACCAGGCTGCACACCGTGGTAAGGGGGTTGTTCTCAAACAGCATGCGGCCTGCTTCGTCCAGCTTGTTGGCTTTCAACAGGCGGATGACCTCCGGGATGTTGGTCTGGATGGGGCAGCCCTGCTGGCAGCGCGGCTTTTTGCAGCCCAGACACTGGTTGGCTTCGTCCATGACATGTAGTGCCATTGTTTTTCCTCATTTCGCAACAATTTTGCGTGTTAAAAATGCAACAAAGTTTCAACTCCGCGCACTTTTTATCCATATTTATATTATAATAGCACTACATGCGCCGTGTACGCAAGCCCCATGGGCTGTATTTTGTACCGGCAAAGTAACGAAAAATCAACCGCTTTGCTGTGCATATCAGCAGCAATTTGCAGTTTTTGGTCCTGCCCCGCCAAACCCGCAAGGCTGGTGCCCGCCGGAATTTTTGCGTGCTTTAACAGCGGCAGCGCGCTGCGCTTTGCCCCCAGCACCAACAGGTACGGCGGCAGTGCGGGCAGGCCCGCGGCGGGCACATCCAGCACAGCATCCAGTACCAGCCGCCGCAGGCGGGCCGTGGGGTAGCGCTTGGTTTTCAGGCGGGTATACAGGTCGTTCACGCTTTCTGCTTTGCGGGCTGCGGTATACAGGCGGTTTTCCAGCCCTTCGCCCGCGCCGCGTAAGGTACGCAGCTGCTCCGGCGTTTTGGTGCGCAGCAAAGTCAGCACTGCGGTGCTGAACTTTTCCGGATCCGCCAGCTGACCTTGTTCCGCGGCCTGGCGGTACAGCTCCATGGCCGCCTGCGGCACAAAGGGGCTGGCAGCCTTGATTCCTTGCGTATGCACCAACTGCCGGATATGGGAAGCCGAGGCCAGTGCCTGCCCCTGCACCTGGCCGGTCTGGGCGGTGCCATGGGCTGCGCCCAGACGCGGCAGGGGCAGCAACTGCATGGCTGCCCCCTGCCGCAGAATGGCCTTGCAGTATTCGATCCCCAAAATGTTGTTGGGCGTTTGCAGCAAATCCGCAGCACCGGGGCACAATGTTTCGGCGGCTGCGGCACGGGCGGCGGCAAAGGGCAGGCCGCTTTCCAGCTGGCTGCGCAGCGCCGCCGGGAACGCCGCACTGCACAGCGCGGCAGCCGCTGCCTGCAAGGGGGCGGGCTCCGGGGTTTCGGCACCGAACGCAAGGGTATCGCACCCCAGCGCGGCCAGCAGATGTACCCCGGCAGCGGCAAACTGTTCTGCGCTGGCGTTGGCATAGGGCGCAGGCAGCGCCACCACCAGGTCCGCCCCGGCAGCCAGCGCTGCGCGCACCCGCACAGCTTCCGGCAGGATGGGTACCCCACCGCGCTGCACAACGCCGGTGCTCATGCACACCGCGATGGTACTGGCCCCCCGCTGCCGCAGCATGCGCAGCTGCAATGCGTGGCCGCTGTGGAACGGGTCATACTCTGCAATGATGCCGACAAAATTCATATCGTCTACCCCTGATTCTCTGCAAATTCTGTTCGCTTGTGCCGAAAAGAGCCTTGCAATGTTTTCTGCTTCATTATATAATAAATTTGTCTGATACAAAAGGGCCAATACAAAAACCGGGTCCCGCCCGGCATGGTTCTTAAATTTTGAAGGAGGACAAATCCAATGAAGATCCTTGTTATCAACTGTGGTTCTTCCAGCCTGAAATATCAGCTGATTGATATGGAAGGCGAGAAGGTGCTGTGCAAGGGCCTGTGCGAGCGCATCGGCATGGAAAGCAGCATGATTACCCATGAAGCCAACGGCAATAAAGCCACCACCCCGGCCATCTTCCCCACCCACACCGAAGCATTTGCTGAGGTTGTGAAGAAGATGACCACCGGCGATGGCAAGGTCATTGATGATGTCAGCGAGATCAACGCCATCGGCCACCGCGTGGTCCACGGCGGCGAAAAGTTCCAGGCCAGCTGCCTGATCACCCCCGAAGTGATCGAGACCCTGCGCGAGCTGAGCCCCCTGGCCCCGCTGCACAACCCTGCCGGCATCCTGGGTATCGAGGCCGCCAAAAAGGTCTTTGGCGATATCCCCAATGTTGCCGTGTTTGATACCGCTTTCCATTCCACCATGCCGCCGAAGGCTTTCATGTACGCTATCCCGTATGAATATTACGAGAAGTACGGCGTGCGCCGTTACGGCTTCCACGGCACCAGCCACAAGTACGTCAGCTACCGCGCTGCCGAATATCTGGAAGAGCCCATCGACCGCCTGAAGCTGATCACCTGCCATCTGGGCAATGGTTCTTCCATTGCTGCAGTTGACCAGGGCAAGGTTGTGGATACCTCTATGGGCATGACCCCGCTGGCCGGCCTGATGATGGGCACCCGCTGCGGCGATATCGACCCTTCTGTGGTCAACTACCTGAAGTACACCCTGAACATCACCGGCCACCAGCTGGACGAGATTCTGAACAAGAAGTCCGGCCTGCTGGGTGTCTCCGGCGTTTCCAGCGACAAGCGTGACGTTGAGGCAGCAGCCGCCGCCGGCAACCCGCGCGCACAGCTGGCCAGCGATATGCTGAACTACCAGATCAAGAAGACCATCGGCAGCTACATTGCCGCTATGGGCGGTGTTGACGCCATCGTGTTCACCGGCGGTATCGGCGAGCATGACGCTGACTCCCGTGCCAAGATCTGCCACCACATGGATTGGCTGGGCATCCGCGTGGATACCGACAAGAACGCCACCGCCCACAAACAGCACAAGGACGTTGTGGAAATCACCGCTTGGGGTGCCAAGGTTCGCACCCTGGTCATCGAGACCAACGAAGAGCTGATGATTGCCCGCGACACCAAGGAAGTTCTGGGCAACCACGGTTTGGTTTGATTGCCGCCTGTTTTGGCGTAATCAGTTAAATTAAAAGATCCGCTCCTTTTTGCAGAAAAGGGGCGGATTTTTTGGTTAATTAAGAAAGAAAAAATAATAAAGAATAATTGTGGTGGACCGCGGCGCGGGCGCGCCGCCCAGAATTTTTTTTTTGGGGGGTGCGGGATAGTGGAACAAGATTGGTGGGCTTTTATCATGCACTGTAGGGAACGGTCTTGACCGTTCCGGAGCCGTAGGACAGATTTAACTATAAATGTGACCGTCAACATTGCAATCGTATTTTGGCTTCCCTTGAGGGAAGCTGTCCGCACAGCGGATTGAAGGGTAGTTCCACACGCAGAGCCTAAAAATGCAGGTTATTATTCCCACCCGGCGGCCAGAGGGCTGGCCGCCCTACCGCGCAATAGTTTAATAGAATATTATGTCATTTAAAATGTGCGCCAAAATTCATGTTCGTCCGGGGCATTGCCCCCTACAAATAATTTATTTGTTTCTCCCGTATTTTTAATGCATAGTCCGGCCTCAGGTCCGTCGGGGTCGGATGTCCCCGCCCTACAGTGCGGCGGGCGTGTAGTCATCCGTTCTTACCGTATCCCCCGCAAAATCTCCACCACTTCCGCTTTATCCTGCCAACGGTACACCGATGCCACATAGTAGCTGTCCCCTGCTGTCCATGTCACCACGCTGCAATTCTGAATCTGCTCTACGGTCAGGGCGGCAATATCATCCGCAATCACAATCTGCTGTTCAATGTTTGCTTTATCTTCCTCGGTAATGGCATCATCCGGCCCGCGGCCCTGAATGTTGACTTTGTTTTCCAGCGGCATTTGGGCTATGCCCAGCACCTGGTGCGCTTTCCCCTGCTTGCCGTTATCAATCAGGCAGGAGTATGCGCCGTATTCCTGATAAGCACTGGCATCCCATGTTACGGTGCAGCCATCCGGCAGCCAGGTCAGCTGCATTTGTTCCATGGGGATGCTGTTCTGCGGCGCTTCCTGCACGGCAAGGTATGCCCGGCTGCCCTCCAGAATTACGGCCACTTTAGGCCAAAAGGCGTAGGCGGTTGTTGCCAGCACTGCGCAGACGGCGGCTATGATGACCGTTTTCAGCAGCCGCCGGGGTGTGCGGCGCACCTGCGGCACAAACGGCATTGGCACATTGGCTGGTTCCAGCTGTTCCAGCGCCGCCAGGTCCGCGCGTTGCTGGGCGGCGCACGCCTGCACCAGCAGTTCATCCAATGGTTCTTTCATAAGGTCAGGCCCTCCTGTTCCAGTAATTGTTTCAGCTTTTGCCGGGCGCGGCGGCTGCGCTGGCGCACCGTAGCGGCGTACAGCCCCAGTGCTGCCGCAATTTGTGTCCCGGTCATGCCCTGTCCGTATTGCAGCTGCAAGATGGCGCGGTCGGTTTCTTCCAGCGCCTGCATTGCCGCCAGCAGGCAGCGCACGGCCTCGCTGCGTTCCAGCTTTTCCTGCGGCAGTGGGTCAGCATCCGGCAGGGCGGCAAATACTGCATCTTCCGCCGGTTCGCCCCACCGGCTCCGGCGCATATTCAGGGCTGTATGGCGCACCGTGACCAGCAGCAGGTGGCGCAGCTTTTCTGCATCGCCCGTATCGGGCTTGGCACGGTTCAACCGCAGCCAGCTTTCCTGCACGACATCCTGTGCCAGGTGGCTGTCCTGCAAAATTCTGTCTGCCAGCGCGCACAGGCGGCCATAATCCTGCATGAACGCCTGCTGCAAAGCATCTGCCGAGAACATCCGCTTCACCTCCTTTTCCCTTTATTCAGAAAGGCCTTTCACTTCTATAACACGCCGTCCCCACATTTTGTGACAGCAAAAGCAGCACCCAGGTTTTCCGGGTGCCGCTCTGTTTCCTATGTTTCTTCTCCCCTGCAATAATATTCAATCGCCCTGGCGGCAAATTCTGCCGCGCCGGGGCCGCCTGCGGCGTTGATGTTTTTGGTAAACTCACCGCCCGCCGCGTACATCTGCCCCAGCTGGGCCAAAATCTGCTTATTGCAGGTGTAATAGTGCCGGGTGATGAAATCCTTCAGTGTTTTCACCTGTGCCTGCACCGCCGGGTCCTGGGCTGGGCGGGTCTGCAAAGTGCCGAACGCCGCCACAATGGCCATCAACTGGGCGTTGATGGTATTGCTTTCTTGTGGGGTACGTTTGGCACTTTTTCCCTCAAATTCCTGGTACTCCGGCGTTGCGCCCCATGCCTGTTTGGCCTGGCGGGCGTATTCTTCCAGTTTTGTGGTATCAAATGCGGTAAAATCCATTGGTTTTCCTCCTGTCTGCTGCATCCCGCGGGCAAGGTCGATCAGGGTTTCCAGGCGCTGCTTTTTCAGCGTCAGCAGTTCAATTTGCTGTGTCAGCGTCTTTTCGCGGTCAAAGCCCGGCTGGCTCATGATCTGCCTGATGTCTTTCAGGGGGAATTCCAGTTCCCGGAACAGCAGGATCTGCTGCAAGGCCGTCAGCGCTGTATCGTCATACAGGCGGTAGCCCGCTTCGGTGTGCCCGCTTGGGTGCAGCAAGCCGATTTTATCGTAATATTGCAGGGTGCGTATACTCACGCCTGTCAGGCGGCTTACTTCACTTACGGTCATCATGGGTTTTCCCTCCTTCCCTTGCGGCAATCCCAGCATACTCTATTACGCAGCGTCAGAGTCAAGAGGTTTTCATAAAAATTTTCATAAGGCAATACCGCATAATTCTAAGTGCCGATACGGCGAGCGAGGTGCGGCA
>ERZ1034691.516-NODE-516-length-29897-cov-10.041720_pt1 | contig 29897 bp, 25 predicted proteins | sample MGYA00520638_ERZ1034691 | MGnify/ENA primary metagenome ERZ1034691 (study PRJEB33766, sample SAMN09781763) | gut metagenome | biome: gut microbiome | host: Homo sapiens | place: Madagascar | study: EMG produced TPA metagenomics assembly of the PRJNA485056 data...
TGAGGTTCTTTTTTATTCAATTGGCATTATTTCTGAATTACAGGAATGCTCCTTTCATGTTATAAACACTGTTTTTTATGTGTAATATAGTTTCTCTCTATCTCATATAATTTACTTGTTATATGTCTCTCTATTGTACCAACTTATCTTCAATTCTTTTAGATAATGCCTCTGATGAATTTACTAGACATATTAATTTATCCTTTTCCTCTATCGTGAATAAATTATAGTCTGCTTTATTCAGCTCCTTAAGTTCCTTCAATGTAACTTTTACTCCTCTAAGTAAAGGTAATAATACCTCAATTTCTGCCTCAGCTTTCTTTTTATTTCTTCTTACCTTATCCGTTGCATTTTTTATTTCTTTTGTTTGCTCCTCTGCCTTTTCTGCTATTTTTTTATTTTTACTGCTATTCAATATTCCGCTTCCAACCAGAAGTGCACCACCTAGTGTCCATCCAACTGGTCCAGACAAAGTTAGGATGGTTGGTATCAATGCGCTACCTCCCGCTGCCACAGAACCACCAAATACCCAAGCTAAAGTAGCATTTGTCGCAGCAGTTCCAGCAAGACCTGCACTTGCCATTGGACCAAAGTTCGTTAAAACTGCCAAGATTGCTGTAGGTCCAAATGATGCCATCCCCGCACCTGCTGCACATCGTGAATATTTTTCATACTTTTCACTTTCTTTTTCAAGCTTTTGCACCTCTTTCTCAAATGTTTTTCTCCTGCAATTTGTCTCCTCTATTCTCTTTTCTATTTCATAAGGTTTATTAGCAAGTAACTCCACATATTTTTCTACCTCTTTCAATATTTCTACGCCTAACCATTTGTCATCATAAAGCTCCGTGATTTTTTTTATCATGTTTTCAAATGCAATATCATAAATCTTTGCTGCTTCTTCTGTTTCTTGCATCGCTACTTTCTTTAGTTTATTATTAAACATACTTTTCCTTCCTCTCATCTAAAAAAATCATCTAATTGATTTATACTTTTGATTATCTTTTTTTCTGAAACATTCGATATTTGTGCCAATTTTATTGAATGATTTGCCCTTTCTGCAACGTCCAAATTACTATCAAAAGTAGCTGATATCTCTTGATACATTTCCATATACTCTTGTTCTATTTGCTTAACAAATAACGCAAATAGCTGATCTAAATGTTCTTGATATTCTATCAGTCTGTCCTTAAATTCTTCTATTCTCTTTTTTTCTGCTGGTGTCACTATATCCATAATCTCTTGCGTAAAAGCATTTATGTATCGATTTAGATACCCTCCATATCTATAAGCCAGCTCTTTTAATACAAGTGTAACTAACCGCGCCCATCCTATAAGATTCAGATGGCATATAAAACTTATCATATTCCCCTCTGCCAAACCGTGTATTGTTGCATCTGTCCCATCAATTAAACAGAATGTGGCATTGCTTACAATAAGCATTATACGTAAATCTGCATGCTTCTTACTTGGAAGACTCTCCGACCATGATTTGTTTCTTATGAATTTTTGTCTAACGGTCCATAAAGCTCTAACCATTAGTTCTTCTATTACTACAGGTATAGACATAGCCATCCCAAATCTAAAATCATAACCTTCTTCAAAGACCTTTATCATTGTATCTGCAAAGGTCGTACCATCCCCCATCTTAAAAGTGCAGAATTGAAATAGTTCATAAAATGGAATAGGGATTCCTGCTCCTCTTCCTGTTTTCCCCTCCCGTCTTGTGGAACTGGAACCAGCTATATCTGACAAAATATGTCCTAACCAATTAATAAATCCACAAAAGATCATAGATGGGACATCGCTGCCTTGCATATATGGTATTGCATTACTCGTTTTTTGTGGTATGACGTTAATTATGCGACCATTATCTACAAAAGTAGCATAACCGGTAAATTGATTTATTATAGAAAATATAAGTCCAATAATGTCTGGCGAATGTGCCAACGAAAGTAAATGATGATTTCGGGGACTCATCTTTCGCAATACATGTTCGTCTACTCTCAAGTCCTTGGCATACCGTGCATCATAATTAACAGGAAACGCTTGTTCTAAGTAGCTGATGCATTGCTCTAATGTTTGGGGCATTCTCTTATTTTTTCCAGATTTCCTATTGTCATTTTTCCAGAAAATTTGAGCTGCTTTTTTAACAAATTCATCTGTTATAGCATCCATTGACTTTCCTAACTTACTAGTTATAGGATCCCCCACAAAAAAAACATCAATTATACCTGCTGCACCACCACAAAATGCAGCTATCATGTAATCATATTTATCGCATTTTGATTTTTCCCATTCTTTCTCGTAATCGTTTGCTTCTATGTCTTTCCCATATCCTGTCAAACTATTTTCGCCTCTATTCTTTTAGATAAAGCCTCAGCTGAGTTCATAAGGCTCATCAATTTATTTTTCTCCTCCATCGAAAACAAATTATAGTCCCGATTTTTTTTCTCATTAAGTTCTTTCAATAAAAACGATATTCCTACAACCAATGGAGAAATTGCCTCTATCTCAGCAATTACCTTTATTTTAATTCGTTTCATTTTATCTGTTTCAGATTGTATTTCTTTTGTTTGTTTTTCAGCCTTTTCTGCAATTTTCTTGTTTTTACTGCTAGCTAAGAGTGCACCTCCAATTAATGCTGCACCACCTATAGACCACCCTACTGGTCCTGCCATTGCTAAAAAAGCTTGTCCAGCAGCCATACCTCCTCCTCCAGCCGTTAAAGCACCTCCCCCCAACCATGCCAGTGCCGCTTTCGTAGCTGCAGCACCAGAAAGTGATGCTATTGCCGTTCCCGTTGATGCCGTACCAAATGTAGTAGCTACTGCCATGGCAGCTGTAGGTCCAAACGCCGCCACTCCTGCTCCTGCTGCCATTCCTGCTCCTGCCACTCTACCAGAAACTTTATCTGCTTTTTTACTTTCTATTTCTATTTTTTTTACTTCGTTTTCAAATGCTTTTCGACGGCACTGTATTTCGCTCATCCTTTTTTGCAATTCATATGGCTTATTAGATAGTGTCTCTACATAAGCCTCCACCGCTTTCAAAATTTTTACTGCATTTTGCTTGTTTTCATAAAGCTCTGTTACCTTTTTTAATGCATTTTCGTAAGTTAATTTGTATATTTCGTTTGCTTGTTGTGCTTCCTGTATTGCTATTTTTTTTAGTTTGCCATTAAACATTTATACCTCTCCCATCTTTTTCGTTTTTTAATTTTCACAACCGTTCCACATTCTCCCCCTGGCTCCGGAACCACATATCAATTCCCTTGCCGAACACTTCCGCCTTCACGGTATAAATACCATTTTCTTCACTTTCAATAACCGCTGTGGGAAGTCTGTCGAGAACGGCATCTATGTCCGGTCCCGAATACTTAAAACGTACCTTCTGCAGCTTACCGCCGTACATGAACTGCACGCGTTTTCGGAACTCACCCTCTTCAAACCGGCTGGCATACGGTATATGAAATCGTTCCTCCAATACCTTTAAGCTTTGAATGCGGTCTATACGGTAAATGGTAGGAAAAGAATCGTTAATCACATCGAAGTTCTCCCGTACCTTTTCGTCATCAATAAAAGCGGTGACATAAAAGTAGTACTCAGAAAACATAATGGCAACGGGTTTAATTTTCCGTTTTACCGTCTTTTTGTCCATCATTCTGGTATATTCGATTTCTATGTATTTAGAGGACCGGATTGCCTGTCCGATATCCCACATGGTATCCAGAAATTCTGTCTTATGCCTCGGCTCCACATAATGAAATTCTTCATTAGAGATTAAATCCTTCACCAGTTTCTGATTGCTCTTTGGTACGCAGCAATCAATCATACGTTGGAGCATGCCTGTCATTTCCTCTTTGGTGAAAGCCCTGCTGTCCAGTAGTATTTTACAGAGTGCAAGGATTTCACTGTTGGTCAGCTTAACCTTATAAATGGTTTCCAGGCAATAGCCCTTTTTCATTCTGTCGTAAATAACAGAATTCACTTCACCTTTTTCTACTGACTGGGTATCCAGAAAGTCTCTTATATCGTCAATATCACGTTGGATACTTCTTTCATTTACCCCATAACATTGCGCTTCTTCCGCTTTGTTAATCACAGCACCGTTCAGCAACTTAGTATAAATGCCAAGAACACGATTTACTTTGTCACTACCTTCATACTCCATCAGGCGACCTCCGTTTAGCTTTGATAAGGGCATTGTAGCAAATGACATAGACAAATATTGTCAGTTATGTACTGACTTCTTCCGAAATAGTACATATATACTCTTATTTTTTAATTATTTTACTGATTTTATGTCAATATTTGTATCTTTTATAAGAATTATATAGCAAGGTATAGCTATTTGCAAGGGTATATATAGCATAGATTGTCTGCAAAACATTATTTTTGTCGGATATGTTATTTAATAGATGAGGTAGATGCCATGAAAAATAAAACCACAAATTCCATAGCACAGAACATAAAAAAATACCGTTTATTAAATAATATGACGCAGGAACAACTGGCTAACGCCCTGTATCTGGATACCCAGTATTATGCGCAGTTGGAGCGGGGAGAACGAAACTTTACAATCGAAAAGATTATTCTTGCCTGCACCATATTTCATGTCGGTATTGAGAATATTATTGTAATCGAAGACACTTCCGTTAATGACAATTCAGAACTTTTAGAGAAAATCATACATGATATAGAACCTCTTACAACCGGTCAGCTTTCCGTATTAGACAAATTCATTTCCGATGTTCTTCCTTATATGATATAGTTTTTACCCAAAACACCCTAATCCACGGCAAAACAAACCCCCGGTCTCACCTGAAATGAAACCGGGGTTTTGCCTCTATATTGATTACAAGAAAGCTAAGTCTGTCAGGCAGTGTCCAGCCTGATTTTGATCTTAAGTTTTTTGATCTTAAGTCTTTTGCTTTTAAGCTGCTTTTTCGGAGTTCTTCTTGCTCTTGGCGTAGCTCTTGGTGGAGTTTACGACAATGATAAGGCCGAGAACGATAAGCAGGACAGCGATGATTAACTGTAAGCCGTTGGCGATGAATACCTTGCCCCAGGTGGTTTCGCCTGCGGGAATGGTAACGGCTGCGGCGTTCTGGATAGCCTTAACCATTGCGATAAGACGCTGTACCAGAGCGGTAAAGGTTACACAAAGCATAATGATAAGGGGCGGGAACAGCATCTTGTTGCTGCGGCCGGTTACCTTTAAGAATACGCAGAGGGTAATCAGTACCAGAGCGCTTAATAACTGGTTTGCGGAACCGAACAGCGGCCAGATGTTTGCATAGCCGATTTTGGTCAGCACATAACCGCAAAGCAGGGTAACGATGGTGGAGAAATAGGTATTACAGAGAAGCTTTCTCCAGGGAGCGGCATGCTCCATATCGTCTACGCTGAAGAGTTCCTGGAAGCTCATACGGCCGATACGTGCAACAGCATCCAGGCTGGTAAGAGCCAGAGCGGATACACACATGGTCATGAATACGGTTGCCACATAAACGGGCACACCGAACATTTCAAAGAAGCCTGCAACACCGCGGCTGAAAATCTGGAACGGAGTACCTGCTGCTGCAGTTCCGTCTGCAGCGGCTGCCGCACCGGCAACACAAAGGGCAAGTACAGCCAGTAAGCTTTCCAGAACCATGGCGCCGTAGCCAACCTTTAACATATCCTTTTCATTCTCAACGGTCTTTGAGGAAGTACCGGAGGAAACCAGGCTGTGGAAACCGGAAACGGCACCGCAGGCAACGGTTACAAACAGGATGGGGAACAGAGTTCCTAATTTATCGTTGGTAAAGCCTGTAAATACAGGAAGGTTCATCGTAGGATGTGCTACGAAAAGTCCGATGACCGCGCCGGCAATCATGCAGATAAACATGAATGTCGTCATATAGTCACGGGGCTGCTTTAAGAGCCACATGGGAAGTACGGCTGCGAAGAAAATATAAACAAAGGTGATGTAGCTCCAGGTATCTTTGTTGAAGATTAACGGGAAGTTCATACCGATGGCAAAGGAAGCAATGATGCAAAGAATACCGAGCGCTGCCTCTTTCCAGCCGGAAAGGTTGAACTTCTTCTGGATTAAACCAAATACAACAGCGAATACCATGAACATGATGGAAACCATGCCGGCTGCGCCGTTGGTGGTTGCGGCATCGGATAACTTGGAAACACCGTCTACAACGGTGTAGGAGTTAAAGGTTCCGGCTACCATGTCGGCAAATGCTGCGGTAACAATCAAAGTAAATAGCCAGCAGAACAGAAGGAAAATCTTACGTCCGAATTTGCCGATGTATTTTTCAATCAGCATACCCATGGACTTGCCTTCGTTCTTTACGGATGCATACAGGGCGCCGAAGTCTGTAACAGCTCCGAAGAATACGCCGCCGATTAAAATCCAGAGCAGAACGGGTAACCAGCCGAAGGCTGCTGCCTGAATGGCACCGGTGACAGGGCCTGCGCCCGCGATAGATGAAAACTGATGGCTGAAAACGGTCCATCCGTTTGTAGGTACATAGTCTTTGCCGTCCTTGAATTTGACAGCGGGTGTTTCTGCTTTCGGATCAATACCCCATTTGTTTGCCAGCCAGCGTCCGTAAAATACATACGCTGCTACCAAAACAACTGCTGCGATTAATACGATTACAAGTGTGTTCATAATTACTTCTCCTCTTTTCTTTTTATTAAGAAAGAATCCTGCTTTGCAGGATTCTCCGCCTGCGGTGGGTCGCTTCAGCGACATAATTCCACTCCGCCGCAGTGCGATCCTGCCCGGAGGGCTTTATTGCTTTATATAAAGCAATAAAAAACCTCCGTCCCCATACATCATCCCATGGATTCTGTACAAAGACGAAGGTTTATCATTTACATTACTTCCGCGTTACCACTTTGTTTGCCGGTTGCCCGACCTCTCTCCTGTCACCTGAACATCGAATCTGTCAGAAGACATGTCCCTTTAACGGTGGATACCGGCTTTCACTACTGGACACGATACATCAAGCATTCCTTTTACGGCTGGTAAAAGCCTTGCCATTTCTCATGGAATGATGCGTCTTTCATAAAAGCAGCTCGCAGGTGAGGGCCCTCCCATTCCTTGCTGCCGATTCTCACAATTTACGGCTTTCTGTAAGCGGTGATAAGGGGAAGTCATTTCCTGTTCCTCGCATTTGTTTGTTGAATTGACTATACAATAGTCTTTTGAAAAGCATTTGTCAACAGTTTTTTTTAATACTTTTTTTAGATATTTACATTAAATAACATCAACCCCCGGTATTCTCCACCTTTTTGTGGATGGCTTCCATACGGGCATCCAGCATGGCGCTGACCTCCGCGCACTGCTTCAGATCATGGGCTGTTTCTTCCGTGATGGTGTAGTCCTTTTTGTAGCGGATTTTGTGCTCCAGACTTGCCCACCAGTCCATGGAAATAGTACGGAACTGCACCTCCACCTTCATGAACTTCTTCTGGTTGTGGAGGAAAATCGGTGTTTCCACAATCAGATGCAGACTACGGTAACCGTTGTCCTTCGGATGCTCTATATAGTCCTTTTTCGCAATCAGCACTATATCATCCTGCTTTAAAAATGCCTCGGAAAGCATATAAATGTCGGAAGGGAAGGAACAGATGACACGCACACCGGCAATATCAAACAGATTCTGCTCGATACTTTCCGTGGTTACACTGATGCCTTTCCGGTAACATTTTTCAAGAATACTTTCCGGTGATTTCAGCCTGGTCTTTATGGTCTCAATGGGATTGCGGTCATATTGCATGGACAATTCCTCATTAAGAACACTGAATTTTGTTTCTACCTCCATCATGGCACACCGGTAATAAGACATAAGCTCCCGGTATGGCATGGATTTTTTCTGGGCAAACTGCTTTACATCCGGTCTGTTTACCTGGGATAGAAAGAGCTGCTCCATATGTTTATTTGTATGTTCTGACATAGACAAACCGATATCCCCTTTCGCCTGCACCGTACAGCGGTTTATTGTTCCGGTACCACAGCGAAGAAAACAATATCTTCCGTACCATTGTTAATCATGGAATGACCGTGCCCCTTGGGACAGTAATGGCATCCGCCGGCTTCCACGCACTCAGTGCCTTCATCGTAAATGAAATCCGCTTTTCCGCTTAAAATGTAGATAATCTCACAGTTGCCCTCATGGACATGGAACCCGATGGAGGACCCCGGTGTCAGTCTGTCATACATAATAGTGCACTTTTCGTCCACATGTCTTTTCACGCAAAGCTCTCCCCTGCCGCCCTTAAAAGCAGGAAGCGCCTGCTCCTCTATGTTCTTAAAATCAATAACCATCTTTTGTAACCCGCCTTTCCTTCGTAAGCGCTGCTCACTTTTATAACCATCTGCTATTATACCACTTTCTTATGCATTTGTGCTACTGCGTTTAGCGGATTTCTTCTCCCGGCTTTTTCTTTGATTTCTTGTCCTCATACATGCGTTCATCCGCAAGTTTCAGAAGTGCGGCGTAGTCATAGCCTTTTTCCCCATAGGCAACTCCCAGGGCTATCACACAGTTGATGCCGTCGTCTGCCGTATTAAGTCTGGCAAGCTCTTCCTCCCAACGTTTTTTTATGGTGTCGGTTTCCTTTCTGGTAACATTTTCCGCTACCATTAAGAATTCATCGCCTCCCATGCGGAATCCGTGTACCTTGTTGTTAATCACCTTCCGGATACTGTCGGCGGACTTGATAATCAATTTATCGCCGGCTTCATGTCCAAACAGGTCATTCATTTTTTTCAGATTGTTCACATCAAAATTAAATATGGCAATGGAGTCCAGACCGACAAAGTTTTTCTCTGCCATGGACAGGTATTTTCCTTTGTTGAGCAGACCCGTCAGTCCGTCATGTTCACTTTCATAAACCAGTTTTTCCCTCATAACGCCATTTTCTATGTAAAGCCTTATTACACTTTTGAAGGCCGGCTCCCGCAAGGCATCTCCGTCTGTACCCGGTCCGTTATGTACGGTCACTGCATAACGGTCTCCCGAAATTTCCCCGCTTATCAGTATATAATCGCCGGATGCCGGCATGGTATCTCCGGCCTGCCCCTTTTCTTTGTCTTCCGCAAATAAGCCTTGTTTTTCCGCCTCTTTCCGGGAAATTCTTTCGTTGCTGTAGTTTTTCTCCTTACGGTCAAAGGTAATAATTTCTACATTGTCTCCTCTCTGAAGCAGAAAACAGGTCCTGTCAGTCTTCAGATAATCGGCAACAAGCGGCAGCAACTCATAATATGTGTCGGAAAGCTTTTCAAGTACCGCCGTCTGGAATTTTGAAAGTTTCTTAAAAAATCCCATGTATTTTGTAACATCCCGGTTCAGGCTCATATATCCTGTAATATCCGTAAGCAGATGTATTTCATATTCTCTTTTTTCTTCGGAAAAGCGTGCGGATTTTATGCTGTAATATTTTTTGTCCGAGGCATCAATATATTCCCATTCCACCGCATCGCCGTCCGTAATAAGCTCCGGACATTCCTGATGCCAGCCACATGCCTCCCTCACTTTTTTCCCGGTTATATCTTCTCCGCATTTTTTCAGATAAAGAGGATCCGTATATACAATTTCCGATGTGTCGCTGCAGACAATAACGGTATATCCTACTTTCTCCGTCATAAATTTCCCGATTATATTTTGAAAATCCATGTAACCACCCCTTCTTTTATGCAAAGTCCAATATGTCCGAAAAGCCTGTCATCTCAAAAACCTCCATCACCTCATCCGGAACATTCCTGACAACCATGCTTCCCGACAGGCTGTTCATTTTTTTCTGTGCGCAGAGAATAACCCTGAGTCCGGAGCTTGCCACATAATCGCAGCCCTCCATATCCAGTACAAGCTCCCGTACCGGCTCCTCCAGTAGTTCTTCCATGGATTTCTGCAATACCGGTGCTGAATTGGTATCCAGTCTGCCCTCTATACAGATTTCTAATTTTTCTCCGTCCTGCTTCTTCCTGATTTCCATACTTATACCTCTTTCCGCAGTTATGCCTGCCATCTTTTTTCCATCGTTACAACATTCTGTTTATCTTTATATTCATAGGTCACGGTATCCATGATTTTCTTTACCATAAGGATGCCCAGACCGCCGATCTGCCTTTCTTCCGCAGACAGGGATATATCCGGTTCCTCCTTCTCCAGAGGATTAAACGGCACTCCGCCGTCCCGCAGTGTTATCCGAACGTATCCGGCATTTTCTGTTCCTGCCGTCTGCATATCCACCCGGCAGAAGCCCTCCTCTGACGTGTAGGCATAATTTGTGATATTAACGAATAATTCCTCCACACATACCATTATTTTCCGGATAAATCCCGGCGGACAATGTTTCCCCGAAAGCTCTTCTTCCACCATTTTTCTGAGCTCATCCAGAGCCGTAATCCTTGCCTTTACCGTTATGCTTTTTATGTTTGTCAGGCTTTTCAGATATTCCATGGATTTCTTTATTTTGTCCATTCCCTTTACTTCTAAGAGTATGGTGGCTTCCGGAAAATATTTTTCGCGATAAAGCAGGAAACGCCGCCAGTCTATGTTTCCATCTCCTATTGCAAGATGCTCGTCCGTTTTACAGTGATTGTCGTTAATATGGACGTGCCGGATATAGGGAGCCAATGTCTTTACCCACTCCTCTATATGGTTTTCGTCCCCGAATACATGTGCATGGGCATAATCAAAGCAGATGCCGAAGCGGGGATGCTCCTTCATTTTTTCTCCCAGAGCAGCCAGAAGCTCCGGCGTATCGTCAAACATATTTTCCACATATATGGATAGTCCGGGATGCCGCGAAAGTTTTTCTGTCCAGTAAGCTGCGTTCCGGCTCACAAAGCTTTCCCTATACTCCGCATTTCTGAAATTTGCAATGTAATTGGTATGAAAGATAACGGCTCCGGCTCCTATTTTTTCCGCTATGCAAAGGCTTTGCTCCACCCGGTAATCCGAAGCCTTATAAATCAGCGGATCATCCGAAAAAATCGTTATATCCAGAAAAGCTCCGTGTACCGTGCAATAGCCGGGCTGTCTGTCCGATCTCAGGTATTCTTCAATGACCCTTTCTACCGCCTCTTCGTCTTCCAGAAGACCGGGAGAGAAAAAATCGTTGTATTCAAACCCCAGCCGGTACTGCTCTGCCAGTCCTGCATATTCCGCTATCCTGTTCCTGTTCGGTATTATCAGTAATTTACTTCTGCTCATCTTCTTTTCCTTTTATTGCTTTCAGAGAATAAACAAATACATTTCTGCTTTTTCCTTTTAACGGGATTTCTCCGACTGCGTCCACTTCTATCCGGTCCTTCAGTCTTTCGTACACCTCGTCACTGATAAGCACCTGTCCCTTCCCTGCATTGGCTTCCAGCCGGGCAGCCGTATTGACCGTATCCCCGATAGCCGTAAAATCCATGCGGAATTCACATCCGATATTTCCCACGACCGCAGGACCGCAGTTGACACCTACGCCAAACCCAATACTCCTGCCGAAACGTTTTTTCAAATCCGCCTCAAGGGCAATGCCGCCATTGACAATATCCATGGCTGCGCAGACCGCATGATATACATAATCTTCCAGATCAAACGGGGAATTGAACACTGCCATGGTAGCATCCCCCACGAACTTATCCAGTGTTCCCTTATTCCGGAAGATGCACTCGGTGGTAAGCTCCAGATATTGGTTCAGTATTTCCACCACCTGTTCCGGTTCTAATGCCTCTGACATAGTGGTAAAGCCCCTTATATCTACAAAGAGAACCGCTATATCCCTGTTTTCCCCGCCGAGCTTTATCCGGAAATCACCCTTCTTTGCGATTTCCTCCACAACCTGCGGCGCCACATATTTTTTGAAGGCGTTCAATACCTTTCGCTGCTTCAGCTTTGCTGCAAGATAACGGAATACCAGACAGTATATGTAGGAGACGGTAAGCATAAGCGGCACGTACAGAATACTGACGGTGATACCGTTGTTGTTGAGCACGGTACATACTGCCAGCCCTGCAAAAACGGATGCCGCCAGGAGAATAGTCGCTCCGGCTATTTTCATTTTCCGGAACAGAAAATGCACCAGGGCACAGAAAAGTCCCGCCAGTATACCCGCTATATAGGGATTTCCGTTTACGGAAAATCTTCCCTGCATAAATGCCTGTAGGATATTGGCATGAATTTCCACTCCGAACATCTGCCTGCTGTGACCGTTCGGCACATGAAAATTGTCCTGCATCCCGGCTGCATATGCCCCTACCAGTACAATACAGTCCTTAAAAATCCGTGTGTCAATTTTTCCGTCAAGCACATCCACAAAGGATATGTATTCATAGTCTCCGGGCTTTCCGGAATAATTTATCAGCGTTCTTCCGGTTTTGTCCTGTTTTACCGTTTCGGGCTCTATCTTTTTTTCATCACAGTACCTGTTATAAATTACCTGCGAGAACATCATCCTGCTTTCGCCCTTGTAATCCTGCTCCACCAGAATGCGCCGGACCGTTCCATCCGAATCCTGTGCCACATTTGTATAACCGCTTATTGCGGCTTTTCTCAAGGCCTCATAAGGCAGCACTTCGCCTGTTATCCTGTAATATGGGATTCCGTTTTCATCCATCTCCGCTTTCTCACTGTATAAAAGCTGGGACGCTGTTACCACATTTCCGCCCTTTTCTGCCCTGTCTGCAAATGCCTGATCTCCTTCTTCGTCCACATTTCCGGAAAAGATAATATCAAACCCGATTACGAGCGGTCTGGTTTCCTCATCCTCATTCAGCCTGTCAAGCAAATCTGCATAGCAGCTGCGGGACCAGGTGCCGACAGGTCCCAGTCTCTCCAGTGTTCTTTCATCAATCCCGATAATTTTAATATCACCGGAAACGCCTCTCGGTCTCTGATACAGCCCATCCCGTAAAATATAATCCAGCGGGGAAAAAAGATTCCACACCGTCAACAAAAAAACGCACACAAAGACTACGAAACATTCTGCAATAATTCTGACTGTTTTTTTCATGCAACCCCTCTGCAATCTATTCCTTCCTGTTTACTGCCTGCTCACAAACACCATGGTAATATCATCCGCCTGCATTTCTCCATCCGCAAAGCTGTCTACTTCCCGGTACATGGTGTCCGTAAAATCATCTACCGATCCGGTCTTGTCCCTGTTCCGGTTCAGCATCTCTTCCAGTCTGCCGTCACCCAGAAATTCACCGGAAGGGTTCAATGCCTCTGTCACACCGTCCGTATACAGATACAGACAGTCTCCCTTTTTCAGGGTAAATGTCTGTTCTCTGTATGGCATATCTTCCATCATGCCAAAAACCATATTGGCTTTTGCCTTTATTTTGACAAAATCCGAGTTTCCGCTCTGCAGAAAAGGAAGATTGTGTCCTGCATTGACAAATGTCACCGTATCCGAGGTAAGATCCAGTACACAGATAAATACCGTTACAAACATGGACTCTTCATTCTTATAGCAGAGCTGGTTGTTGGCACGGTACGCCACTTCGGAAAGGGGCAGTCCCAATGTCGCATAGTTTCTGATATGGGTTTTTGCCATACTCATAAAAAGAGCAGCCGGTATTCCTTTACCCGATACATCCGCAATCAGAAAACACAGATGGTTTTCATCAATCAGAAACATATCATAGAAATCACCGCCAACCTCCTTTGCCGGACGCATACGGGCCGTGAGTTTCACATCCGGCAGCCGTTCAAATACGGTAAAATCATCTTCCAGGCATCCTGTCTGAATCCGGGTGGCGATTGCCAGCTCCGACCGGATTCTTTCCCTCTCCGTTACCAGCTTCGTGGTTTTGTTATAAAGCATATTCATAAAGGTGCCGTATATCTTACGGTTTTCGGCTGCCAGTCTGTCGAAAAGCGGTTTGGCTATGTTGGCGCACACCACTTCGTCCCTTGCACGCACGGTAGCCTTCCTGCAGTCCTCATTAATAAGTCCCAGCTCGCCGATAAAATCACCTTCGGAAAGAGTATTGATCAGGGTGTTTTCCGCACTGTAAACATCTGCTGTCCCGCTTAAAATAATGTACATGCCGTCCTCACTGTCATGTCCTACGGTAACAATGTCACAGCCCGGGTCTATCCTCACTTCCGTCATGGCTTCCAGAAAGGAACGCGTTCCTTCCTTTATTTCTGTTCCATCCTTCAGTTCAAAGAACTCCCGGATTGTTCTGACTGATTTTAATTTCCCGATATCCAAGATATGCTCCCTTACCTTTCCGGATTTTCACCGTATATTCCGTTTCTGAAGCTTATTTCCATTTTATTACAATATCCTGCTCCACAGGCTTTGTAAAATCATAATCCCACCGGCCTTCTTTCTCCGGCATAAGGGACGGCATTGATGCACACGTTCCGTTCTGTACCGTCTGCGTGCAGAATACCTCTCCATCGTACATAAAGGTAACGGTGCAGGCATCGGTTCCGTCTGTCTTTGCCGCTTCGTTACCGTTGTTTTCCCCGGCATCCTCCCCGGGAATATCCTTTACATAGTCCGTTGTGGTGCTGTCACGATAGATGATGACTTCCCCATCTTTTTCTACCGCTACTTCCTCCTCCGCCACGCTTCCGTCTTCATATTTTAACCGGGTAACCACCCTGCCGTCCGTCACGGTAATCCTTGTATAACAGGTTCCGTTCTGATCATACGTTACTTCAACCCGGAAGGTTGTGCCCCTTACGGACATGGTAGCATTGGGTGTGTTCACTTCATAAGATGAGCCCTCACCAAGCTTTTGGCGGATTTCATTTACGATGGCGCCCTTCTTTAATTCTATGGTTGTTCTGCCTTCTTTACTGTTCCCGGCTGCCTCTATTGAAAACTCCGTATTTTCTTCCGCATACACATATTTGTCTTCATCCAGCCGCAAAGTCATGGTTCCCGTATCCACATTCACGGTATCCCCCGACTGTAAAAGCATGTTGGCAAAGGGCTCCAGATCCTCAAGGCTTCCTCTCTTTACCCTGGATGTACCATTTATTTCATAAACCTTGATAATCCGGTATGTATCCTTCCTCAGGAAAAAAAATACAGCAAAACCAATGACCGCTAACACCACTGCTGTCAGAACAATAATCAAGCGTTTTTTATCGAGTTTCTTCATCCTGTTCTCCTTCTGCACCGCAGGCTGTCTAATTCACGGTAAAGGTATAACTGCCCCTGCTGCCCACATAGAATGTCTGTCCGCCATTGTAAACATTATTGTCTCCGCTGACCTTCCATGAGCCGTTCCCTAATTTATATTCTCTTTGCGGATTCAGCTTAAGAACTCTGTCTGCCGGTACGATACCTGTTTTAAGCCATTCTGCTGAGATAATAACCGTAACCGTACTTTCGTTTCCGGCTTCGTCAACCGCCCGGATTACATATTCCGTGCTCTCGTCATTGGAAGAAAGCTCCGCCGTACAGGATGTTCCCCCGAAATCCACCCTCTCCCCATTAACACTGATACCGTCAAGACGCAGGTCGGAAATGCTTATCTCTTTATAATCCGCAAAGTACTCTTTTCCGTTTTCCGCTTCAATCCGGGGCGGTGTAATGTCTATTTTGTATGTTCCGAAGGGTATGGCTGCTGTTTTCGCCCCATCCTTCTGCCTCATCAGGTAAATTGCCGCAGGTGCCTTTTCGTCCCCCACAAGAATACTGTCTTTGTATTCTCCTCCATCGGTGTCTGTAATTTTATAGCCCTCCGGTGGCGTAACCTCCAGTCTGGATATGTAAAAATTATTTTTTCCGATCTTTCCGGAAATTGTGCACGGATTCTCCGGTACCGGCAGATAATAAATAGAAAAATCACATACTGCCGTGGTCTCTGTATAATGGCCTTTGCGGGGAAAGGTTGCCCGCAGGGTATATGCCCCTACCTGTTCCGGCACACTGGTCGAATATGTGGAATCCGCTGCTCCGCGGATTTTATATTCATAGATAACTCCCTCTGTCCCATTGGTGGATGACTCCGCTCTGGGCGAAGGCTTTGTACCGTAATACAAATCCGCTACCGTCACACTTCCGGTCCCGGTTTCCGTCTCCGGCTGTGTTTTTTCTTCTGCGGGAGGAAGTGTCACGGTAACCGTATCCGCCATTTCCTCTGCAAAAATATAGGTAACGGTAATTTTTGTCATACTGTTTCTCTTGGTGGATATACTTCCGCTTCCACTCGTCGATGCCGCATACCCCGTTGGGAAGCAATAGCCGTCTGCTGCCGTAAAGGTCGCTGTAACTTCATCCCCGAAAAGGAATTTTCCTGTAGGGAAAGACGTACTGCTGCTCCAGTCTATGGTATCTTCCAGCTCAGCAGCCACGTTAACCGTCCGACCCGCCAATTCTGTCAGGGTACCGGTTCCCGGGGTGCCAAGCACATAGGCATGATTGTTGTAATAAACTTTTATTCTGCTTCCCGCAGCAATGGTAATCTGAGTATTTTTATCAACACTGAGAATAGCTGATGTGCCCGAATAATCCCCCGCAAGATTCAATGTCCCACCGACATGAACCGTACCGGAGCCGCTTAATGTGACGGAACCTCCCAGATTGTCCACGTTAGCTGTCCCCAATGCCTGCAGGTCACAGCTGACATTTAGATTCTGAATGGTTCCCGAAGATAATTTTATTTGAGGAAGACCCATACTGCCGTCACTACTGACAGTTCCCACTTTGCCTCCGTTCATTTCCAGAACAGATGCATACGTGGAACTGTTGGCAGCCAGTCCAAGATTTGTAATATCCCCTTTGTTGACAACCGTACCGTATCCTGCCCGGATACTGTCCACAGTTGCCCCGCTTTCATTATAGAAGTCCGCAAAGCTGCTTTCCACCGCACGGACATAGCCCTCATTTACCACAACGCCGCCGGAGCAGTAGATTTTTCCTTTGACTTTCCCCTGACTTCCGACATTAAGCCGGCTATCGTCGCTCAGGTGGTAGTCGTCCTCCGTCTCCGTATTGATGGTCATATTGTTCGTTACGGTAATCGCTTCCGCATAGACCGTCAAAGCATCTTCCATTCCGAAGAATAACCCTACAGTCATAACAATGCTCATTATAATGGCATTTAGAGCCCTACGTCTTTTTCTCATAGAATATCCCTATCCTTACACAACTTTCCCCTGATTGCATGATACTATGTCTATTTTACCAAATCTACCTGTTGTCTGTCAAACAGAAACCGCCGCCGACAGCCCATCTGAGCTTCGTGGATTTTGCCCTCGGATTTCTCCGGCATTCATCTGCGGAGGGCCTGGTAACTTCTTCCGAAATTTCCGTGTAAATTCCCGCTTTCTTTCCTTCCTTAAATGCTTTTTTTACCAGACGGTCTTCGCCGGAATGGAAGGTTAAAACAGCAACCCTGCCTCCCGGCTTTAAGATGCCCGGCAGCTTTTCCAAAAAGCTGTAAAGCACCTCAAATTCGCTGTTTACATCGATGCGCAGCGCCTGAAACGTGCGGGCGCAGGATTTTTTCACTGCTTCCGTCCTGTCCTCTCCGGGAAAATTTTTAACAGGGATTTTAAGAAGCGCTTCTTCTACCGCCTGCCGCAGCTCCGTAGTAGTGTTCATGGGCGCTCCGGTTTTCATCTTGAAGAAAACCTTAGCCGCTATTTCTTCCGCAAATGGTTCATCCGAATTTTCTGTAAGCATGCCCGCAAATTCTTTCTGGGTAATCTGATGCAGCCGCTCCGCCGCACTGTCCCCGTGGGTGGGGTCAAGCCGCAGGTCTAATGGTCCCTCCGTTTTATAGGAAAATCCTCGCTTCGGGTCATCAATCTGCATGGAGGAAACACCAAGGTCCGCCAGTACAAAATCAAATTTGCCGCATTCCTCCGCCACCTTGTCAATATTGGCAAAATTTATCAGCCGGAAGATAAAATTATCTTCCGAAAAGCCGGCCTCACGCAGTCTTTTTACGGTCTTTTCCGACTCAATCGGATCCACATCCAGGGAAATCAGCCTGCCCTGTCCCCCTAATTGTTCCAGCATTTTGCCGGTGTGACCGCCGTATCCAAGCGTGCAGTCAAGCCCCTGCTGCCCCGGTTTTATTTCCAGGAAATCAAGGATTTCCTGCACCATAATGGGGATGTGCATGCCCGCCGGTGTGGAGCCTTTTTCGATGACCTTCGCCACCGTATCCGCATATTTCTCCGGACTGTGTTCCTTGTATTTTTCCTCAAATTTTTTCGGATATTTTCCAGTGTAGCGCACGCGGCGCTTGTGATTTGTTTCTTCCAAAATTCTGTCCTCGCTTTGCTTTATTTTTCACATATTTTCTCACAACACAGTTCCGCCCAGGCCGGATAAAATCCCGCCTTCAGCGCCACTTTCTGGGACGCTATATGGGACATGGCAGTTCCGTAAAACGGCAATCTTCCCAAATCCAGAATTTCATTTTTAAGCAGCGTTACCAACATGGAACCGATGCCCATTCCTTCTGCCTCCGGCATCACATTTATGCCAATCTGCCACATCCGGTCGCTGTCGCTGGTGGCACCCGCCATCCCCAGAAGTTTTCCGTCTTTATAAGCGGCTATTCCTATTTCGTCCTTGGGTACCTCTTCAAAGAGGAATGCCTCTCCCAGACGGTTATCTCCGCGGAATTGTTCGATTTCTTCCCCAACGAATTTTGGGATAACAAAGCCTTCCGTATTTACTTCCGTTTTCTTCTCTGCAATGTAAAAAGGATGTGCCTGCCCGATGCGCCAGCCAAACTCCCGCATTTTTTCATCTAATTCCCGAAGGCTTTCATAGTCCATAAACCAGGCACCGCTTCTATGGGCATATCCTGTACTCATCCATTTTATAATTTCCGGGTTCCCCGTTGCCAGAATTTTCCCCTGTACACACGCAGCCTTTAAGAAGCATTCTCCCTCTTTGAAAATTCTTCTTCCTGTTAGCGGCGTATATTCCGTAAATATGTTTTCTTTCCTCTCCACCGCTTCCTCTGTACAGCAGAAATCGATGGCTAATTGTTTTTTTAATGCAGGGTTCATAGTGTTTTCCTTGCTTATTATGTATACATTTTTATTTTTTCATTTTATAGTAGACATTTTTCTAAAATTGTGTATAATATGTTTTACAAACAAATCAGGCTCACTTGCTGAGGGAAACATATCGGCTGTTCCGGGCACTCCCCTGATAAAAAAATAATCGTGAACGATTGCCGGTAACAAGGCTCTTGGATAATTCCAGGAGCTTCTGTTTTTCAAAGGAGAAATGATACACATATGAATCTTACCGATATTCAATTATGTGCGGATTTCTTCCATGTAAATTACTTGAAGACTTTTTATCTTGTCATTACCTATAATGAAAATAGCTTTATTCTCCTTGGTGAGAAAGCTAATTTTCCACATCTGATGGGTATTCAAAATAACACATACCGGTCACATGGTTATAACAGACCACAGTATCTCTTCAATGACATCATCGGCAGAAATCCTATAAGCACATCCATTATTCCAAATCACATATCTCCCAATTCCAAAATGTACAAAAAAGCTCTGAATTTTACCAAAAGTACGGATATATTTTGGAAAAACAGCGGGCCGTTGACACTCAATTACAATCCATCCCTAAGCTCCACCAAACTCAATAATGTTGACATTCTTCTTACTGACATCAACACCGGCTATATGCTCGGCTGGGTATCCAACAACAAAATTTCCGTTAATGCCAATATTACCATGGAAAAGTATTGCATATGCACCTGGATAGACGAAAGTGCCGGTATTCAGCAAAGCAAAGAAAAATACATGCCGCATCAGGATGTGGAACTCATTCGCTTTGTTTTTGCTTTTGACAACACCTCAAAACTTATCCGCAAGAAAGAATATATCTACGACCATACACACAAAAAATCCATACTGAAATCCTGCGCAAGAAACAACTGCAATCTGTTAATAGATACCGCCAATGCCTGTCATTATAAAGAAATAGCTGTAACCGAGGGTATTCCTTGCAAAATAAACGGTGTCCAATTTTGATTTTCCTGTATAGATAGTGTCTACAGTGCCTTCCTTATATTTTCCACCAAAGTAATGTCTGCCGGCAGCCAGGCAACCTCGTTAAGTTGTTCCTTGGTAAGCCATTTTGCCGCCTCATGCTCCTTCAGGACAAGGTCCCCCTTCACGATGGTACACCAGAAACAGTCCATGGAAAGATGAAACGCAGGGTAATCGTATTCTACCGTTTCTATAAAATCTCCCACAGCTATTTCCGTATCCAGTTCTTCCATGATTTCCCGTTTTAATGCCTGCTCCGGAGTTTCCCCCTCTTCGATTTTTCCGCCGGGGAACTCCCAGCCGTCCTTCATTTCCCCATAACCTCTCTGAGTCGCAAAAATAATAGGACTACCCTCTTTATTTACAGCCTTTATCACGGCCGCCACTACTCTGATTGTTTTCATTGTGCTTTTTCCTCCATTGTCGGTATATTACTTTGCAGATACCGCAGCAAATCCTCTCTCACCGCATGGTGCATTTTCATCCGTAATTTTGCAATGTCCCTCATTTTTCCGGTATTATCCTTTTTCTTTGCTGCTTTGACATCCATTACATCAAATTGTCCCATATAATAAAAGCCGGTTTCTGCATCACTTTTCTTCACAAAAAGATGTTTGCGTTTCGCTTGAACTACGTCCTCCACATACGAGCTTTCGGTGCCTCGTCCCATCTGGGAATCCCAAAGAAATATCATGTTATCCTCAAAAGCATCCGCATAATCGGGTTTTCCGTCTATATAATTTTTATCATCTGTACTTTCCTCTTTATGGTAGGTTACAAAAATAAAGGTATCATCCCCAATTCGTTTCATTCCATACATAGTAGAAGATAAATCTTTTCCACAATTCATAAGAAGACTTACATCACGTCTGGAATATTTTTCATATATGACAAAAGGGGATTTTTCGGTTACACCTGCTTCATACTTATCCGCATATCGTTTCAATCCCACCTCTACAATATCGTCAACCTGTCTTAAGAATTCTGCATTTTCAAGCCTTTTTGCAAAACCTATCAGCCTTTTTAACCTTCTGTCTTCCTCTCTGCACAAAATATCCATATGAGAATACCTCTGATATTCCTCCCCTTTGCTAACAAATTTTCCCTGAAGCACTTCCACAGCATTATCAAAGGAGTCTAAATTGACATGATAGCCATATGTAGCTGCAAAATCATTGTCGAACTTTTCAAAGTTGACAGTTCCCTCCTTCAACAGCTTTCTTAATATCTCCAATTCATATGGACGTGCGCCACTCAGTACTGTTTTGGACAGGTATTCCAATGTCGTAATCTCATCACCGGTAAACTTTCCCTGATAATTTTCCCTTTCCATGGACTCCAGAAAAGCCTGATACGTTTTATACTCTCTAATAATTACCAGTGGGTCTACTTCTCCATTTTCATAAAAATCCAGAAGGTAGGGAACTCTGCCTAAGCGATTTTTCAGAGATACATAGCTGTCTCGAATGATTGTTTTCATTCCCTTTATCTTGTCTATAGACGCAAATATTTTATCCTTGGCGATTTCGTCAAAATGCACCGTGGATGCTCCCGGAATAGTATTGTTCCCGCTGATTACATATTTTCGAATGGTATCCGAATTATACGAACGGTCTCCGGATAAAGCAATGGGAATCATAAAATTATTGCTATAATTGCCGATAAAATCCAACACAACAACAAATTCTTTTCCTGCTGCCTTTCTAAGACCACGACCTAATTGCTGAATAAATACAATAGGAGACTCTGTCGGCCGAAGCATAATAACCTGGTTTACTTCCACAATGTCCACACCTTCATTCAGGATTTCCACTGAGAAAATATAGTCCAGCGGTATATTACTTTCATCGGCCTCTTCTTCATTCATAGCCAGTCTTTCAAAAGCCCTCTGCCTTTCTTCTTCCGAAGTTTTTCCACTCAGTGCCATAGTCCTGAAAACTTTGCCTGTCTCCGGATTTATTGTCTGATTGAACTTCTCTGATAAAACTGCCGCCTCATCAATCCGACTGCAAAATACAAGCCCCTTTACCTTTTCTCCACTGTATCCAAAATAATGCGCTTGTTCTACAATATGTTTTACCCTTTCCTCTCCTGTCAGCATATTAAAATCTCTGTCTGTTATCTTTTTTGTATTAACTTGTTTGTCGCCCAGCATGGCTATATCACTAATTCCAAAGTAGTGAAACGGACATAAAAGATTTTCCTCCATAGCCTGTTGCAAACGAATTTCATATGCTATTTGGTAATGAAATATTTCATATATATTTCTTCCTGCAATATTGTCATCACGCTTATCAGGTGTTGCCGTCATTCCCAACCAGAGCTTGGGAGTAAAATAGTTCATCACCTTTTGATAGGTATCTGCAGAAGTATGATGTGCCTCATCCAAAACAATGCAGTCAAAAGCATCCGGTTTATATTCCATAAGATGTTCATCCTTATTGAGAGTCTGAACCGTTGCGAAAATATAGTCTTTATTATAGTCGTGGTATCCCGCTCCTACCAAACCCATAGATACGGTGTTTGCGAATACCTTTTCGTAAGATTTCTTAGTCTGCCTTGCCAACTGTCCTCTGTGCACCAGAAAAAGAATTCTCTTAAAGCCTAATTCCCTCATAGCAAAAGCGGATGCATAGGTTTTTCCGGTACCGGTTGCTGAAATTAAAAGAGCCCTCTTTTCTCCCGACTCCAGTATCTTACGCAAATTAGAAATAAATCCCACCTGCATACTGTTTGGCTGCAACTTATATTTTTCTAAGGAAGTAACCTGTTCCTGCTTGGCAATCTCACGCTGACGTTTAATAATATTATATTTTTCTTTATAATTTTCATAAAAAGTATCAAATTCTAAAGCATACGACGAATGCCATAAATCATCAAACTCCTTTATAATCTCTCCGGCGACTTCTCCCTGCTCTGTTGATATAATTTTGGTATTCCATTCCTTGTTTGTGGTAAGAGCAGATTTCGTCATATTGGAGCTGCCTATAATAATCCGATAAATCTCTTCCTTCTTAAAAATGTATCCCTTCGTATGGAACCCTTCCTCCGCACTCTCTACATCGTACATTTTTAAGGTAATATTTTGAAGTGCATGCAGCTTTTCCAGTGCCTTAGGCTCACTGAAATTCAAATAATTAGTGGTAAGAATTTGCCCCGGAATATGTTTTTTCTCCAATTCCTTTAGCGTTTGTAATAATGGCTCTATTCCGCCCATAGTGATAAACGCAACACTAATCTGAAATTGTTCACATGCCAAAAGTTCCTCTTCTATAGATGAAAGAACTTTTTTACCTTCTTTATAATTGTTGGAAACAAACTGCGGCTTAAATGACATATTAGAGGCTACCGTTCCATCAATATAAGCTGTTTCCAATCCCCATCGTAATTCTTCCGTTGCATTCATCTTTCTACCCCATACTTTGTATCTCTCGTGATTATAATTCTACCGAAAATTTCCCTGCGCAATTATCTTTTTTATTCTAACATTTCTTTGACTGTGGTACAATGCTCTTAATAACATTCCTTACAAACAAAATGTTTGCTACGACAGGCAAAAGAAAGGCGGATATTATGGCAAATCCTTACTTACCAAACTGGGAATATATACCGGACGGAGAACCGCGCATTTTCGGCAACAGAGTGTATGTGTACGGTTCGCACGACCAGGCCGGCTCACAGGATTTCTGCGACTATGTGCTGAAATGCTGGAGTGCGCCGTTGGATAACCTAAATCACTGGACCTGTCACGGAGATATTTTTCACACCAAATCCGACCGTGACCATGCCTCCGATATTGACTGGAATGCAGAAAACACAAGACTTTATGCGCCGGATGTGGTGGAAAAGGACGGCAAATATTATCTGTATGCTTATATCGTAAATGCCAAAGGCTGTGTTGCCGTAAGTGACAGACCGGAAGGTCCTTTTGAGCTGATTGCCCCTTACAAATACACCATTTCCGATGAGATCTGCTGCAACGGCTGGTTCATTGACCCCGGTGTCTTAGTGGACGACGACGGAAGAGTTTATATATATTGCGGATTTGAACGCTCTTTTCTGGCGGAGATCAACGGGGAAAACATGTACGAAGTGCTGGACAACACCTGTATTGAGCACTTTATTCCCTGTAAACCCACAGCGGATGGCGGATTTGATGAAAATGACAAGCTATTTTTTGAAGCCTGCTCGCCCCGGAAAATCGGTGATACCTACTACATGATTTATTCCCCCAAACGTGGCAGCCGGCTGGCATATGCCACATCGAAGTCCCCTACCGGTCCTTTTACTTACCGGGGCTATATTGTTGATAACGGGGTGAATTATCCGGGTGGAAACAATCACGGTTCCGTAGCCTGCATCAATGGTCAGTGGTATATTTTCTACCACCGCATGACAAACGGTACCATTGCGTCCCGACGCGGCTGCGTGGAAAAAATCACCATTCTTCCCGATGGCACCATTCCTCCCGTAGAAATGACATCCCTCGGCTTTGAAGATAGCTTAAATCCCTATGAAATCACACCCGCAGACCTTGCCTGCGTCTTAAAGGGCGGTGCTTTTGTTACCGAGAAGAATGTATTTGACAGAGTTGTCACAAATATTCAGGACGGCAGTGTCATAGGCTATAAATACTATGATTTCGGTGATGACTTTGACAGCATGACCATGGAATTTTCTGCTAAAATCCTGGGGATGGGCTGCGATGCCGTAATGCACATACTGATTGACGGGGAAGACGGTGAAGAAATCGGTTGCTGCCGGATTGGACATGACAGTTCTGCCATTCACACGATTGTAAAAAGTGTAACGGGCCGGCATGCCGTATTTTTCAAAATCACCACGGAATACGTGGGCTGGATGGGCGAAATGTTCCGGGGCAGGAACTTATTTGAACTGTGCAGCTTTGTATTTTTGAAATAAAACTTAAAATATAAAAGAAAATATTTTACCTTGCAGCTTTCCTTTTAGGCTGCGGAAGAGAGGAAACATGTACTCCGTATGTATCATTGCCGGATTGGTCTGCGTTGCTCTTGTGCTTACCGTCCTGACCAATCCATCCATAAATATAGGAAAATACCATATCCGCATTTTTTACTGGACGGCTCCGGTGCTTGGCAGCATTGCCCTTTTGCTTTTCCGCCTGCTGCCTCTTCCGGTCATGTGGGAAGGGCTGACTTCTTCCGGAAGCATCAACCCCTTGAAAATTCTGACGCTTTTCATCTCCATGACCACGCTTTCCATTTATCTGGATGAGGTTGGCTTTTTCTCCTACATTGCAGGCATTTCCTTAAAATTTGCCAAAACCAGCCAGCTCCGGCTGTTCTGTGTCCTGTTTCTGCTGGTTTCCGTGCTGACGGTGTTTACCAGCAACGACATTATTATTTTAACTTTTACGCCTTTTATCTGCTATTTTTCTAAAAAAGCGGAAATTGACCCCATGCCGTATCTGTTCGGTGAATTTGTTGCCGCCAACACCTGGAGCATGATGTTAATCATCGGCAACCCTACCAATATTTACCTGGCTACGGCAAACGGCATCGGCTTTGGTGCCTATACGGCACACATGCTGCTTCCCACACTTTTTGCCGGCATAACAGCTTTTCTTCTGTTACTGATGATTTTCCGAAAACCGCTGTCTCAGCCTATTTCCATAAAGGAAGAAAAACCGGCAATCCGTGACAAAGGGCTGGTCATCATCGGCTTGCTGCACCTTGTTTTCTGCACCATTCTGTTGATTTTATCCTCCTACATCGGGCTGGAAATGTGGTACATCACCTTAGGCTTTGCCGTAAGCCTGTTTCTTTGTGTTACCATTTATAAAAAGAAAAAAGGTGTGAAAGAGCGTGTCCTCCTTCACACCATCATGCGTGCCCCCTGGGAGCTGATTCCCTTCGTACTGTCCATGTTCCTTCTGGTTTTAACCCTTGACCGCTATCAGGTAACGACCATAATCAGCGACTTTTTCGGCACGGACCATCTTGTCTGGAAGTACGGCATAGCTTCCTTTTTAGCTGCCAATGTCATGAATAACATTCCCATGTCCGTGGCATTCAGCTCCATTGTAAGCCACCTGCCGGAAGCCGACCGCCTGCCTGCGGCATATGCCAGCATCATTGGCTCCAACATTGGCGCCTATTTCACGCCGCTCGGCGCCCTTGCCGGGATTATGTGGTCCGGCATCTTAAACAAAATGAGCATTCCCTTTTCCTTCCGCAAGTACATCAGCTATGGTATCCGTATTTCCATACCGGTGCTGATTGCCGCTCTACTGGGATTATTGATTTATTTCTAAGAGAGCGAAATTGCCAGTTCTTCGGCTAATTTTTCCAATTCTGCCTTATTCTGCTCATTCATGGCGGAGCGGATGCATACCTTCGTTTCGGCAAAGGTAATGTCCTTGCTCTTTTCTAACATGCCCGTTATGATTTTTTCTGCCAGGGGCGCCCAGGTTCCGTTCTCAACAACCGCAACCTTACGGTTCTGGTAACTGCGCTCGGTCAGCCCCTCGATGTAGGCACGCATGCAGGGGAAGAGGTCGCCGTTATAGGTAATTCCCGCCAGCACCAGTCTGTCATAACGGAACGCATCCGCTATGGCTTCTGCTTTGTCGCATCTTGCCAAATCGTACAGAACCGTTTTCTGTCCTTTCTCTGCCAGTTTTTCCGCCAGATATTCGGCTGCCTTACGGGTATTTCCGTAAACGGACGCATAGGCAATCACAACGCCTGCCTCTTCCGGCTGATAGGAAGACCACTTATCATATTTTTCCAGATAAAATCCCAGATTATCTTTTAATACCGGGCCATGCAGGGAGCAGATTGTCCGGATATCCAGTGTGGCCGCCTTTTTTAAGACCGTCTGCACCTGTGTGCCGTATTTTCCCACAATCCCGATATAATAACGTCTGGCTTCGTCCGTCCAGTCCTCTTCCACATCCAGAGCTCCGAATTTTCCGAATCCGTCCGCTGCAAAAAGAATTTTTTCCGCGGACTCATACGTCATCATAACCTCCGGCCAGTGCACCATGGGCGCATACACAAAGTGCAGGGTGTGTTCACCAAGTTCCAGTGTTCCGCCGTTTGCTGCTACCAGTTTCTTTTCTATGCCTGCCCTGGCAAAATATTCCGGGAAAAACTGCTCCATAAATTTAAAACCCATAGCCGTGGAAACTACCGTTACCTCCGGGTATTTTTCTAAAAATGCCGGTATACTGGCGGAATGGTCGGGCTCCATATGCTGGATAACCAGATAATCCGGTGTCTTTCCCTCCAATACTGTTTCCAGATTCTGCAGCCATTCTTCGCTGAAAGAGCCGTCAACCGTATCCATGACCGCTGTTTTTTCATCCATAATCACATAAGAATTGTATGCCATACCATTCGGTACCCGGTACTGTCCTTCAAACAAATCCACCTGATGGTCATTCACTCCTACATATTTTACACTTGCACTGATTTCCATAGGTTTTCCTCCTGAGTTTCTTTTCTTTACTGTAAATGTAACGTAAACAGGGGCTCTTCGCAAGTGTTTTCCGCTATTGTTTTCTGGAAGATTTGGGGATATGATTTTCCAAAGAATCGTGCTATAATACCTCTGCATTTGCAGAAACATCACAGAAAGAAGTTTTACCTATGAACAACTCCGACCATATATACAGCAATCTGGACCTTAAAAAGCTCCTCATTCCCATTATTGTGGAACAGCTCTTAAGCTGCCTGATGGGAACCGTGGACACCATGATGGTAAGCAACGTGGGCTCTGCCGCCATTTCCGCCGTGTCTCTTGTGGACTCCATAAACGTGCTGGTTATCCAGGCGCTTTCTGCCCTGGCTGCCGGCGGCGCCATACTTTGTTCCCAGTATCTCGGAAGCCACAACGAAAAGAGCGCCAATCATGCTGCCCGGCAGGTATTGCTGGTAATGGCAGTGCTTTCCACAGCCCTTTCCCTGCTCTGCCTGCTTTTCCGTGTCCCCTTGCTGCACTTTATTTTCGGAAAAGTAGAAGCCGACGTTATGGCAAACTCCCAGTCTTATTTTTTGTTTACCCTGCTTTCCTTCCCGTTTATCGGTCTGTACGATGCGGGAGCTTCCATTATGAGAGCGCAGAACGACAGCCGCAGCCCCATGATAATATCCGTCATTTCCAACTTTCTAAATATCGGCGGAAATGCTATACTTATCTTTGGGCTGAATATGGGTGTTGCCGGTGCTGCCATTTCCACTCTGATTTCCCGGATTTTCTGTGCCGTGGTCGTTATCTGGCAGCTTCGCGGAGAAAAGGAACCTATTTCCGTCCGCAATTATCTGTCCATCCGGCCGGATTTTTCCTTAATTAAAAATATCCTGTATATCGGTATTCCTTCGGGCATTGAAAACAGTATGTTCCAGTTTGGCAAACTGGCCATTCAGTCTACGGTTTCCACGCTGGGCACCATCGCCATTGCCGCCCAGGCCATGACCAATATTCTGGAAATGTTAAACGGTGTAGCTGCCATGGGCATCGGCATCGGTCTGATGACCGTTGTGGGACAATGCCTGGGAGCGGGCAGAAAAGACGAAGCCGTTTACTATATAAAGAAGCTTTCCCGGCTGGCGGAAATCGTCATTATTGCAAGCTGTCTCATTGTCCTTGCGCTCACGAAACCAATTACCATGCTCGGCGGTATGGAAGCGGAAAGTGCGAAGCTTTGTTTCAACATGGTTATTTTCATTACAATTACCAAGCCTATTTCCTGGGTGCTTTCCTTTATTCCGGCATACGGCATGCGTGCTGCCGGGGATGTGAAATTTTCCATGATTACTTCCTGCTGTACCATGTGGCTCTGCCGTGTCAGCCTGTGCATTTACCTCTGCCGTGTCTGGGGCTTCGGTCCCATTGCCGTGTGGATTGGCATGTTCGCCGACTGGAGCCTGCGCGCCATTATCTTTACCATTCGATTCCATTCCCGGAAATGGCTGGAGCATAAGGTAATTTAATATTCAATTAAATACATCAAGAAAAAGGAGAGAATGTTTATGTTAAAAGATGTTTACCAGAAGTACTATTTTGAGCAGAATTACAACTGCGCGGAGACCCTGCTCCGGGCTGCCAATGATTATTATGACCTGAAGCTTCACGACAGGGATATGATTATGGTCGGCGCTTACGGCGCCGGTATCCAGTGTGGAAACACCTGCGGTGCCGTGCTTGCCGCCGCTTCCGTCTTATCCATAAAGTACGTGGAAGCCAAGGCTCACGAAAGTGAGGACATCCGCCCCGTTGTCATGAAGCTGATGCGCAAATTCAATGCAAAATACGGCTCCACCCTGTGCAAGGACATTAAGCCCCAGTCCTTCAAGACGGAATACCGCTGCAAGATGACCGTGGAGACGGCATGTGATATTTTGGAAGAAACGATTAAAGAGTATGAGGAAGAAAAGAAGGCATAAAATCCCCTTAGTTAAACAGCCACAAGTCTCGGAAGCCGCTTGTTTAGCGAGTTCCAAGACTTGTGGCTACTACTCAAACTCCTCTGTTGGCAGACAGGATAGGCATTTTTATTTTCGTCTGCTCTTCCTCGAAGAGCTTTTCTCTTTATCGATAAAGGCAAGCAACGCTACAATCAAGCTACCAAAGGACATCAACAATGCTAATATCCCAATGAAAATCGAAATGATCTCATAAGCCGTCATCGACGCCACCCCTACGCTCCGCTCCGGTCGGCGCTAAACAAGCGTCCCCCCGGACGCTTAACACCCTGTCATGGGTACTTTCCTTAGATAGTATCCTAACATAAGAGCTAATGCTTCTGCAAAGATAAATAAAAACTATTGATTATCCCTTTATGTCGCAAAATACTATTTAGCATCGGTTACAATCGGAAAGTTCATTTCAACAATAA
>ERZ1034691.517-NODE-517-length-29871-cov-14.460323_pt1 | contig 29871 bp, 29 predicted proteins | sample MGYA00520638_ERZ1034691 | MGnify/ENA primary metagenome ERZ1034691 (study PRJEB33766, sample SAMN09781763) | gut metagenome | biome: gut microbiome | host: Homo sapiens | place: Madagascar | study: EMG produced TPA metagenomics assembly of the PRJNA485056 data...
GCCAGGATCAAACTCTCATGTTAAAAGTTTTAATCCAGCCAGAATATCTGGCTTTTTAAATCAGAAACAAGTTCCTACCGGAATCTTGATTCAGGTTTTACTGTTTTTAAGGTTTGCTTTATTTAAAAGCTGTTCGTTCATCTTTCGATGACTTGAATTATTACTCGCGAACTTGATTATTTCAAAACCCGGAAGAAATCTCCGATTTCTTCTGAGCGAATTTATTCGCTTTAGAATCTTTCAAGGTTATTCACTGTTCAGTTATCAATGTTCTTTGTTGTTTTCAGCAACTCTGATATATTATCATAATCATCTGCGCTTGTCAACAACTTTTTTATTTTGTTCTCTGTCGTTTTGAAGTGGTTTGTTATCACTCACTTGCGACAGCTCGTTAATAATAGCAAACCACTTTTCATTTGTCAATAACTTTTTTACAAGTTTTTGACATAAATTTACAAATTTCTATTTTGTATTTTTTAAGCCTGTTTTCTGCACCCTGCACAGCCATTACAGCCAGCCTGTGAATCCGCTACTGCCATACTGCTCTCATAAATCGTTGTGAGTGCACAAATTGCCTGTGAAGAAATTCCCTGTTCCGTTCCGGTAAAGCCAAGACCTTCCTCCGTGGTAGCTTTTACATTTATCTGGCTCACATCAATATGCAATGCTTCTGCGATATTTTTCTCCATTTCTTCTATATATGGCCGCATTTTCGGTTTCTGTGCAATGATCGTCGCGTCAATGTTCTCAACAATATACCCTTTCTCCTCGATCAGCCGGGCGACATGTTCTAATAACCTGATGCTTGAGATTCCTTTATACTGTGGATCTGTATCTGGGAAATGTTTTCCAATATCCCCTAATGCAGCCGCTCCAAGCAGTGCATCCATAATGGCATGCAGAAGTACATCTGCATCAGAGTGCCCCAATAATCCCAGCGTATGTGGAATTTTCACACCTCCAAGGATCAGATCTCTCCCTTCTACTAATTTATGAACATCATATCCCATTCCTACTCGCATGATTTTTCTCCTTCCTCTGTCCCGATTATTTTTATTAATTCTTCGAAATTCATCACATGAATTTGAGTTTTGCAATTACCTGTGTCAAATTGTTTCCATTATAGCATACCCATTTTTCACTTGCCATTACTTCCTTTAAAGGTTTTCCACCACTCCGTGCAGTTCTTTGTATTCCTTCGGCGACACTCCGAACTCTTTTTTAAATGCCCGGTAAAAACTTGAATAATCTTTAAATCCAAACATTGTATAAACCTCTGTAATGCTTGTTTCTCCCAGAATTGCCGCCTTAGATGCCTGCATGCGTTTCTTCAATATATATTGATGTACAGACAGACCCATCTGCTCTTTAAAAATATGAGCAATGTGGTACTTGCTGACAAAAAACTGCCCTGCTAACTGCTCTAATGATAATTCTTCATCAAGATGATCATCAATATAATAAATAATGTTCTGGTACAGATTTTGTTCTTCCTTCTCGCTTTTCGGATTCTGCTGTTCATAGACAATGCGGTTTAATTGCAGCACAAGATCGTTCACACAAAGTGAAACCTTTGCCTCTTTTCCAAAACGTTCTGACTTTATTTCCTCGATCAACTGAAAAATACGATACTGGATCGTGTTGAATGTAATCAGATCATTATGGAAAATATATTTTTTCTTCACAAGGACATTCTGCATCAGATATCCATAGGAGGATGATACTTCCATGAGCTGATTGCAATACTCCACGCTGATCCAGAACACGAAACGCCGGTACGGGATTTCATTTCCATGTACTACCGCCATATGTTTTATGCCCGGTGGTATCAGCACCATGTCCCCGTATTTTAACGGATGCTGTTTTCCTTCTATTAATATAGAAACGTCCCCTTCCAGGAAAAAATAAAATTCATAGTAATCATGAGAATGTACCGAAACTTTTTCCGATACCGGTTCATTATAATAATAGATTTCAAAATCCCTCGACAGCATATACTGTCTCGTGGAAAACTTAGTCTGAAGATTTTTTGCCATGCGTATTCGCCTCTCCTGCCTATATACAATCTGCTTCTTTTGATGCACTACTCATTGTTTATACACATTCTATCATCCAACCGCAACTTTTGCAATGTGAACAACAACTCTGTCAATTTTCTTTTTTCATCTTTTGGATATAATAGGCTTATCAAAACAAAAACCTGCTGCAAAATAGCAGCTTAACAAAACATTTTTTCTAAGAAAGGAAACAATAAACTATGGAAATGACATTAAGATGGTATGGTTCCAAATTCGACACTGTAACATTACAGCAGATCCGCCAGATTCCAGGCGTAACAGGAGTTATCACAACTTTATATGATACTGCACCTGGTGACGTATGGAGCAGAGAGCGTATTCAGGAAATGAAAGCAGAAGTAGCCGCTGCCGGACTTCATGTTGCTGGTATCGAAAGTGTAAATGTCCATGATGCGATCAAAACCGGTTCTGCTGACCGCGACAAATACATCGACAACTACATTGAAACTTTAGAGAACCTTGGAAAAGAAGATATCCATCTTGTTTGCTACAACTTCATGCCTGTATTCGACTGGACACGTACAGAGCTTGCTCGTAAAAGACCGGACGGTTCCACTGTTTTAGCTTACACACAGGAAGCTGTAGATGCCATTAATCCAGAGGATATGTTCGCTTCTATCTCCGGTGATATGAACGGAACTGTTATGCCGGGCTGGGAGCCAGAACGTATGGCTAAGATCAAAGAACTTTTTGCAATGTACAAAGACATTGACGATGAAAAGCTTTTCGAAAACTTAAAATATTTCTTAGAGAGAATCATGCCAGTTTGTGACAAATATGACATCAACATGGCAATCCACCCAGATGATCCGGCTTGGAGCGTATTTGGACTTCCACGTATCATTATCAACAAGAAAAACATTCTCCGTATGATGGAAATGGTAGATAACCCACACAACGGTGTTACTTTCTGCTCCGGTTCTTACGGAACAAACCTTGAGAATGACCTTCCAGATATGATCCGTTCCTTAAAAGGACGTATTCATTTTGCACATGTCCGTAACTTAAAGTTCAACAGCCCAACAGATTTCGAGGAAGCAGCTCATCTTTCTTCTGACGGAACATTCGATATGTACGAGATCATGAAAGCTCTTTACGAGATCGGATTTGACGGACCAATCCGTCCTGACCACGGACGTATGATCTGGGGCGAAGTTGCAATGCCGGGTTATGGTCTTTACGACAGAGCTTTAGGAGCCACTTACTTAAATGGTTTATGGGAAGCAATTGAAAAAGGAGAGACAAGACATGCAGTTAAATAGAGCAGGTTTAGCAAATAAAAATGATTGGGAAGCTAAGGGCTATGCCCTCCCAACCTTTGATTATGAGACAGTAAAAAATAATACGAAAGAAAATCCATTCTGGGTTCACTTTGGTGTTGGTAACATCTTCCGTGCCTTCCAGTGTAACGTTGTCCAGAACCTTTTAAACGCTGGTGTTCTTGACCGCGGTTTAACAGTTGCCGAAGGATATGATTATGAGATCATTGAGAAAATGAACCGTCCACACGACGATTTAAGTATTCTTGTTACTTTAAAAGCAAATGGAACTGTTGAAAAATCCGTTACCGGAAGCATTATGGAATCCCTTGCTTTAGATTCCCATGATGACACACAGTTCTCCCGTTTAAAAGAGATTTTTGCAAAAGATTCCCTTCAGATGTGTACTTTTACTATCACTGAAAAAGGTTACAACTTAAACGCTCCTGATGGAAACTTCATGGCTGCTGTTGCAGAAGATATGAAAAACGGTCCACAGAAACCAGAAAGCTACATCGGTAAAGTTGCAGCATTAGTTTATGCCCGTTACCTTTCCGGCAAAAAGCCAATCGCTATGGTAAGTATGGATAACTGCTCCCACAATGGAGATAAATTAAAACTTGCCATCACTACTTTTGCAAAAGAGTGGGCAAAAAATGGCGTTGTAGAAGAAGGATTTGTTTCCTATGTAGAGGACGAAAACAAAGTTTCCTTCCCTTGGACTATGATCGACAAAATCACACCTAGACCAGACGCTTCCATCGAAGCATTATTGCAGAAAGATGACATTGAAGGTCTTGATCCGGTTATCACAAGCAAAAACACTTACGTTGCTCCATTCGTAAATGCTGAGGAAACTGAGTACCTTGTCATTGAGGACAAATTCCCGAACGGACGTCCGGAATTAGAAAAAGGCGGTCTTATCTTCACTGACCGTGAAACAGTTGACAAAGTAGAAAAGATGAAAGTCTGCACCTGCTTAAATCCACTGCATACAGCACTTGCCGTATTCGGATGTTTATTAGATTACAACCTCATTTCCGCTGAAATGAAAAATGAGACTTTAGTAAAATTAGTAGAAGGTATCGGATACAAAGAAGGACTTCCAGTTGTTGTAAATCCTGGTATTCTTGATCCGAAAGAGTTTATCGACACTGTACTTAACGTGCGTGTTCCAAACCCATTTATGCCTGATACACCACAGCGTATCGCAACCGATACATCCCAGAAATTAGCAATCCGTTTTGGTGAGACAATCAAAGCTTACGCTGCTTCACCGGAACTCAATGTTTCCGATATTAAATTAATTCCATTAGTATTTGCCGGATGGCTTCGTTACCTCATGGCAATTGACGACAATGGGAATGAATTTACATTAAGCCCAGATCCAATGTTAGACGAAGTTCGTCCTTATGTCGCTGACATTAAACTTGGAGATACTTTTGACGCAGATGCAAAGTTAAAAGATGTTCTCTCCAACGCTAAGATTTTCGGTGTTGATCTCTATGAAGTCGGACTTGCAGAGCTTACCTGCCAGTACTTCACAGAAATGACCAGAAAACCGGGTGCTGTTATCGAAACATTACAGAAATACGTTAAATAAACCGGAGAATGACCAGATAGTGCAGTCACATTTTGTGCCTGCACTTATCTATTCATCTCCGGTTTTTCTATACTAATTCTGCAATCCTCGTCACAGCAACATAAATCTCTGAAATTTTATACCACGTCCGATAGTCCACTACTCCGGTCACCGGCAGGTCAAAAATTGACTGAAATTTTTCTACTGCCTCTCTGGTCGCTGCTCCATAGATACCATCCGGTGTGATCGTCGGGATTGCCGGATAAGACTGGGAAATCCTTGCAAGCTGCTCCTGAATCTGCCGGACTTTATCTCCGGTAGAACCTACCTCCAGATTATATCTCGGCCATGATGCCGGGATGCCTGAAATCTCCTCCGCGGTATTGATAAACATATTGTCGCCATAATAATAACGAAGTATTTCTATCGTTTCGTAATTCTGATCTCCAAGATATTTACTTCCCCACTGGCTCAGCCAATTGCTGCAGGTCACACGCTGACCGTCGCAGTACTGTGTTAAGATCGGCTGCCTGACATTCGGTCTGGAAAGATAGTTCTGGAACATTTCATCCACGACATCTGAAATGCTCTGAAAAATATTTCTTCCATATACGAATTTCTGGTCGAAGGCGGTAGACGTTGTGATCGTGAAGTTATAACCTTTGTTGCGATACATCCACACCACTGGATTCAAGTAGTTTTTCGTCCAAAAAATTATCAAGACGAATCTTGAATTTTATGGTGATATCATCATCCTTTACTATGATTTTGTCTATCAGGGTGGATAGTATCATCTGTTTTGTCTGTGTATCTGAATCTTTAAAAATCTCACTCCATTTTGGCATTGCATCAACATAAGCCAATAATTCATTGGATTGTACAGACACCTCATCCAACTGCTTTTGTAATCTGCTTTTGTTTGCTTCTATTTCCTTTTTTGAAGTCTCTTTATCTGATATTATAGCAGATAATTTATCAACGCTGAATGCAAATTCACCTCTTATTGCTTCGGGTAATTTTTCTTCAAGTGTCTCTATATCTGCCAGCAGACTTTTTATTGTCTTTTCTAAGTCCTTGATTTCACGCTTAATGTCCTTTGTCTGCTGTTCCTGCATAGCTTCCAATTCCTTAGAGATATCTATTTTCTTTAGATTTTCAAGATATGTTTCTACTGTAGCAAATACTATGCTTTCTAAATATTCCTGTGAGTAAGTGCTTCTAGGCTTACACCCATTTGGACATCCATAACGCCCTACGTATGAGACTTTCTTCTCCCCTGTTTTCTTACATGTCCAGTGGTTTGCATAGCCGGTGTTTTTTAATCTCTTTCCACAGTAACCACAATAAACCATGCCTGTAAGTGCAAGTCTGCCCCTTGTAGAGAATGGTACATTATATTGCTCCATATACAAATCATTTGTAGCCTGCCTTGCAGCGTTAATTTTATTCTTTCTGGCTTCTCTGATTTCCTGTGCTCTCTCCCACAGTTCCTGTGATACTATTGCAATCTCTGGATTCTGCTCTCTGGCATAAGTCCATTCTTTTCTGTCTAAGCGTGTACTGTTTGCATGACCATTTTTTCTTCTGTTGTATGCTATATAACCCATGTAAATAGGATTTGTAAGAATGCTTCGTACTGTTCCACCCTTCCACTTATCCAATATAGGTGCTGGCACACCATTTTCATTTAGAGTATTTGCTATCTTTTGATACCCCATCCCCTGATTGACTGCATAACTGTAAATCTGTCTGATTATATCTGCTTGTTCTGGAACAATTACAAGCTTATGTAATGCTCTTCCATGATTGCTTATCTCTCCAGACAGGACTAGCTTGTAACCATAGGGAGCTTTTCCACCTACAAACCTTCCATCCTTTACCATTTCCACCATGGTATCATGCACTCGCATACCTGTTTTCTTTGATTCTCCCTCGTTCTGCCAAAAGCGAATGTAATTAAGCAGTTTATCAATATGTTCTTCTGTTTTTAACTGTCCATCCTTAATTGTCCAGACCTCAATTCCCATGCGGTTAAGTTCTGCCACATAGAAACTGTACTCTTCCTGTCTGCCTATTCGGTCTGACATATAAGCGAGGAGAATTTCAAACTCTCCCTGCTTTGCGTCCTGCATGATTTCTTGAAGTACCTCTCTATCGTCCACTCCATTGTGGTAGGCTGATATTCCTTTTTCAAGGTATTCTTTATCAAACACCCAGTCTTTTTGTTTTGCAATAAACTGCTCTGCTTCTGCACGCTGAATTGGTATGTCATCATCATGTAGCTGCTGTCTTGAAGACACTCTTAATAATGTTCTTACTCGTTTACTCATGGCTCATTCCTCCTTGTGAACTTGTTTCACATTTCCCTTTTGGGGGTGGGAATGATACCGCTTGGGAACTCCTTTGTAAAGACCCTATTTGAATTTTGTTTAAATAAACTTCTTTTAGCATATGCTCAAATCTTTTAGCATCATTAGGGTCTACTGTATAGGGAAATTCCAAGGTGATATGCACCTTTTTATTTCCCTGTACTATCTCTTGTGAATATGTTTCCATATTCTGCATATTGTCTTGTTCTCTTATCTTGCTTTTTACATCTTTATGACTATCTGTAGCTTGATATTCATTCCATTGCTTTTCCATGATAAATACTGTTCCAAGTATTTATCCGAGTATGATAAATCGTTACGTGCTTTAATCTCTCCACCTTAAAAACCTCCTCCTTCCTTATAATGTTCTGTGTATCTGGCAGATTGCTCTGCCAGATAGATTGTTGTGTCACCTTACTGTCTATGCGGAAAAGGTAAACAGCTTCTTCTTTTCTGCATTGGTTGTTGTGAATGTCGCTTTTGCCTCATCAAGTGCGCTCTGGATTGCTCCAAACAATTCATTGATTTGCTCTGGTGAGTAGGTGTAGTATTTCTTGTTTGAGAGTTTTTGCAGCTTCTCTATCTCTGCCATCACCTTTGATGCTTGGTTCTCGGCTTTTTCTTTGAAGCGTGCTGACTTGTCTGGCTGTGCCTGTTGTACTGGTTGGGTTGCTTCTGTACTTACTGTTGGTGCTGGGGTGTTTGTTGTTATACTGTCCATCTTATTATCTCCTTTTTCTTTGTTATTCTATAAAGTACTTTATGCTTGCAATATATACCATAACTTGCAATATTACTATTCGAAGAATGAATAAAATTTTTTCCATAAAATAAGCTGTTTACTTCCTAAAATATTCAAAAAATCATAAGCCTATTTATCATTTTTCAAATGAGTATAAGCTAAATATAAAACGTCTCTGTTGTGCAATTTGACGAACACCAAAAAAATAGTTGCAATTTTCTTTGATATATCTGCTCCGAAATAGAAAATTGCATCAGAGTAAACTTCTAATGCAATCATATGAATTTTTTACTATGTGATTTTGTGTCGGTATCTATTAGGGTTATTTTTTGAGTAAATTGATAGGGTTGTCTGCGAACTGCTTTTTATAGGCACTAATGCCATGGTAATTATAAGTACATTTTACCTCACTATCTATTTATTCTTCCAAACTGCTATTTTTCTATTATTTTCATGCTGATTTTTTATAAAAATAAATTGTTTAGCAAAAATATTGATTCACTTTTTCTGTTTTTTCCATATTTTTTTCTTTATTGATTTTTTCAAAAATCCACATTTTTATAAGTGATATAAAAATCTGCTTTTTCAGACCCTTCTCACTAGTCCTAGAAACTGTAGCAATTTTAGGTTGTGATAGGCAAAAGAAAAGCACTACCGCTGGGGCAATGCTTTTGCTTGTGTTGAAATGTATTTAGTTTTGAAAGGCTCTGCGCAAACGCTTTTTGTAGGCTTGTTCTATTTCATCATAAAAGTCTACGTCAGCTCTCCAGTCTCCATCCATAGGCAATTCAGCCATAAGTACATTGCGTGGATGACCATCTGGATATATCATCATTAAACCTATAATGTTGTTCTGCCTAACGCTCTTGAATCTAATTACCATTTTAACTGCCTCCTATGCTTCTTCTAATTGCTCTGTATCTTCTACCTGTTGCTGTTGAGCTGATTGCATTGCTTTATTCAAGCGTTCCTCATACGCAGATAAGACCTTATCATAGCATTCCATATCTGCCCTCCAGTCTCCTCCTTGTGGCATCTCCATGGTGATTACTGTTTTCTGCTCTCCTGTTGGTATGACCATAGAAATGTTGATTTTCTTTCCTGTCCTGCAGCCTTTGAATTTTACCTGCATTGTTGTATCCTCCTTATCAAAAATATTTTTTCTTTCTTCTCAATCATAAGTGCTTAAATCTGTAAGGAGTTTTTACTTTGCAGCATCTCTCCATGCTAATTCGTTTAGCAACTGTATTGATTACATTATCAAATGTATTTCCATACTATCAGCAGTATTTTTTGTTTTCCTCTCTTTGAGTGGGTGCATATATTAATTTGAATCGAATGTCTGCTTTATCGGTCTAATCAACTATGATTCCAAACCATACCAATCTGTGCTATTATGAATCTATAAAATTGTGAGCGAGGAAAAGTATGGCAGAACATTTCAAACTGGAAATAACAAACAGAAGTACAAAGATTACCACATGGACTGGCGTATCAGATGATTTTGCAAATGAATACAAAGAACGCTTAGGGGTTGATGATAGCTTACCAGATGATTATATCCCTGCGCCCATGAGTGATGCATTAAAAACTGTACTGACTCCATTTCCACCTGAAAATGATAAAGATAATAAAGAAAATGACAAACAAATTCCTCTTAAAAGTTCTGCCAAAAAGAATACTGGCAAATATGCAACCTACAACTATGCAAAGCGTGTGAAGAAAAGACGCTCTACCTTTAAAACCCTTGCATATATCAATTTTAAAATTCCGAATGTGCAGTTTGTGACCCTCACTTTTGACAGTCGAATATTTGATAATGCAAATGACCTACAAACTTGTCATAAAGCATTTCGAAAATTTATTAAACGTATTCGACACCAATATGATGATTTTCGGTATCTCGCTGTGTTCAGCAGACAAACTAATAAGAACTGGCACTATCATATGATTTGTAATTTTGATGAAATAGTGTCCGGTAAGACCATTCGGGAGCTTTGGACTTATGGCATTATTCATAATACTGTTGTTACCAAGTATGATGATTTTGATACAAAAGTGTCCTATTGCATTGATAACATGGAGCAGAACTCTTGGGAGGAATTGCAGGGTGAAAAAGGTTATCTAAACTCAAAAGGCTTGCAGAATAAAATTGTTCTAAGGTCTTGGAATGAAAAAGAAGCTGATATGGCTTATGAATATCTGCGTCAGATACTGCAAAGTGATGATATTCCCTATGCCCTTCATAGTGTCACTAAAAAAGACAAACTGCCTTCATCATCTAAAGCTTACGATATAAACTATCTGGTTTCACATAAGGGATTTGCTGAGCTGTTTGCCAAGCCCATTGTTGCAAAAAAGAAATAAGTGTTTTTAATATAAATATAGTATGAATATGACCATAGCTGTCACATGTGAATTGATTTTATCTGATGAATTATGATTGTATTTTATATGTGTCTGTTGTTCTAAAAATGTGCAAAAAAATAAACCCTACTGGGTCATTTACTACAATACCATTAATGGTGAGAGCAGTGCTGGTGTCAAATCTGTAGGATGAGGATGTGGTTGAACATATTCCAGCTGAACCAACTGTTGCCTTATAAGTAGTTGACATATCAGGTGACCTGTTTATAAATCTAGTTGCAAAGGTTTCATTATACTCGGTACCAGATTTGCGTGTGCCCTGTGGGGTATTGGCTGATTTAAAGTTGTATGCTGAATCATATGCCAGGTTTGTTAGGTAGGATATTGCTCCACCATTTTTCCAATCTGCTAAGGTGAGATGGTCTTGCCCTCTAAACAATACTGTAATGTAATTGAAATTACTGATTGATTGGGTGTTTTGTGAGGTTCCTGAACGTGTACTTGTGTTGTCCTTATAAATCCACCTCCACTCTTCTCTTTTATCGTACCGCTGAACTAGGGAAATTACAAACCCATGTGTAGTTTGAATTTTAAAAATTTTATCTCAACTGAAAATTGAAATGCACCTCCGATCAGGGAAGTGCATTTCTTGTGTTTATTTCATGTGCTGAATTATATACAATCTATTTCAAGTCCTGTGTTGTAATGTTTGAACTGAACCACTTATCTGTTTTTAAAAGTTCTGTCAGGTCTACACTACTATAAACATTTACTCCCATGAAGTTTCCTACTCTATTTGCTTCACCTTCATACAAATCACTATATGCAGCTGTCCTCATCTGGAATGAGTAGAAGCTATTTCCAATGCTTTCCTTGCTGCTCTGACTTGGTGTAAGTTTTGGATCAAAGACTGTACTTCTTTCCATCGGATCCCACAAACCTGTATTGATGGTTGTTGTGCTTACAAGAACTGTCACACCATCAAAGGCTTCATTGTACCATTTTCCATCAGCACTACTCCATGTAGTTGAGTTATCACTTCCTGTATTACGCTCAAGAGCTTTTACCAGCTGTGTTACTACTTGTGTCTTGTCATTGATTGTTTTTGCTGTTCTGTTGTTTATGCTTTCAGCACCCTGACCTTTTGTAACAATGACTTCACCATTCATTCTTATGTTTCCTTCAGCATCCGCACTGAATACATATTTTTCTTTTGAAGTATTTCCCTCTGCTACGTTGATATATAAATCATTGAAGTCATCCCAGTTGTACTTGCTGTCTGATGATATGCTTTTACCATTAAACTTCTTTGATTTTGTTATATTCTCACCGCTAAATGGCTCTTTCTTTGCACTCTTATTTCCAAAAAGCTCAAGTCTTAAAGTTTTTAAGCTCTCTACTACTGAATTTACTGTAGCTTTATGATTACTGTCTGCTGTTGCTTCTGTAAAGTCTCCACTTACTGAACCAGTGTAATCTACCTGTGTCTTTCCATCTCCTTCAAGTATGCATTGATAGGTAATGACCTTAACATCTTTACTCTTTGCATCATCTCTGTTTTTAATGTTCAATGTTGCTCCGCCAGGTATCACTTTATAAGCATTATCTGTAGTTCCAAATAAACTATTTATGTTTTTTATCAATGATGTATGTGTTGACCACTGATTACTCTGTGCTTCAAGTGTGTTACCATCATCTTCTGACTCAAATCTTACTGTCACACCATTTCTTAAATTAAGTGTTCTTGTATATTTTCCAAGTACATAGGCTGTCTGACTTTTAACATTTTCATAAGATGAAGTGTATTTATCATATCTCATTTTGATATATGGATAAAATGTGATGCTACCTGCTTCTGCTTGGTTCTTTTTCAGTGCTTCATTTGAATTATCTCTGCTAGACTGCCCACTATAAACCTTAACTAGCACTTTGATATTGCTTAAACTTAAAGCCGTATCAGACTTAAATGAGTAATTCATTGTCTGCGTACAAGTCTTATTACTATGTGGTGAAGCTGTACCTGCTCCATATTCTGTACTGTTGTCCTGATATGCTCCAATAAATTTTGCTGTGAATGTATTGACAAAATCAGATGTTTTTCTTGTTCCCTGTAATGTATTAGCTACTTTAAATCCTATCTCTCTCATTAAGTTATTTGTTGATTTATCATTCTTCCACTGTGCAACTGTTAAATCATCTTCGCCTCTCCATAATACACATACGTAATCCCAGCCACTTCTACTAGGTGTATCCGCACCATTAGATGGTCGTCTAAATTTATGCCAGTATTCTGCTAAGCTGCTTGCTGAAGTATTCTCTACTACATTTTGCCATCCATGCTTCTGTACCATTATCTTAGGTGCGTTACTAACATTTTGATTCTTTAATGATACTGATATTATGTTATCTATTAGTTTGAAGTTACTACAGTAATCTGTGTGTCCACCACAATATGTAGTATCACCACTGTGGTCTGTTGTTCCATCTGCTTTCTTTTTATCGTTGCTATGGTTTGTCATGTTACCACAATTATCTGTGTAGGAATGTCCACTACAGCTTGATAAACTAAATGCTCCGCTTGTCCATCCAAAACTGTGACTGTTGAACCCATTTGTTTTTGATGATTCACTGAATCGGACTCTCTTTGTTAAACTTGCCTGTGAAATCTCAAAATCTCCAGTGCCTCCACTACTTCCCGATGTTTTCTCTAATAATACATATAAGCATCTCTCTGCACTTGATAGCTGCACTGTTTTTTCTGTTGTTCCTGTCTGTGTTACTTTGCCGGGTATACTTCCTTCCCATGTCACACTACTTATATTTGTAGATGTTTGATTACTTATCTTCCATCCTACTACTTTATAGGATTGCTCATTTTCTATTATAATCTTGCTAGCTATATTTTTTATATTGTAGCATCCTGCATCTATGTAGGTGTTTCCTCCATCGTTACTGTATCTATAGTTTTTAACTATTGTATACGCTCCATCTGATTCGTCTGCTGGAGGTGCTGGTGTGTCTCCTTTTGATTCATCATAGGTTGTCTGTTCCCCACTTTTCCCTTGATTTACTTCATTATTCCAAACAGAAATGATACCACTTGCTGAACTCATGATTACATCATTTGTCTGCTTGCCTGATGGACATGGATTTAAACCTAACTGAGTTACCTCAAATTTCATACAGTTTGCAAATATATTATTTGTATATCTTGAAAATACTTTTGTACCATTTTGAGGATATCCATTTTCTTGCTGTGCTTTCGCCCAACCTGATGCAGTGGCTACTATTGTCTGCCCTTTGAGGTTGCCTTCATTCATGGTGAACCAGTAGACGCCTTCGAAGATGAGGTACATGTCATTGCTAGATTTTATAAACTGCTCTGCTATATTTGATCCAAAATATGTTTTTATAATTTTTATTGCAAAATACACATTATCATCTGGTGATAATAACTTATTTTTTAATTCTGCTCCGTTTCCATCTCCACTGCTTGAGAATGGTGTTGGTACTCCACTTATTGTAGTAAATCTTGAGGGTGCTTGGTTGCCGAACTTTGATTTCTCGTAATTAAAATTTCCATCTGTAGGTGGAACTTTGGCTCCGGATATTGCTGCCTCTACTACTGGTGTTATTAAATCGCCATTTCCGTCTACTATGTAAATTAGGTATGCTGATTTGTAGGATGCTGCACCACCTTCAAAAAGATGTGTTCCTGAAGAACCAGCGTCACCTGTTCCGTTTCCATTCTCATTATCTGCATAAGCTGTGAATGGAAATGTTATGATGATCATTATTGCAAGTATGAAAGATAACATTCTTGTTAACCTATTTCTCATCTCTCTATTTCTCCTCTCTAAAAAAGTGAGGAGACCCAAGTATCTGAGTCTCCTTAAATTAAAACTTATATTTTATTGTAAATTGCCTCTGCCACTAAATTCACTGGCATCATCTAAAGTTGATCCAGCACGGTTTTCTCTGCTTGAACCTGAACCATCACCTGATCCACTTGGTGAAGCTGTTTGTTCTTCACTGGATTGTGCTGGCTGTGAAGTGGTGTTATTACTAGCACCTCCATTGTTATTGCCTGTATTGTTCGTGTTGGTTGTACTTGGTTTTGTTGTAGTTGAGGTTGATACCTGTGTATCTTTTAAATACTTTGATGATACAAAAGAACCATTTGACAACTGATACCATTTTCCTGATGCTACCTCTGTATAGCCTGTTACTTCTACTGACTGGTTCGTTGATAAACTACCTGTTTTGTCGTATGTCGTGCCTGGACCCTGTCTAAGGTTTACTGCCTGCTGAGCATACATGGTAGCTGTCATTGGAGTTACTGTATAATTACTTTCCTCTGATGTTGTCTGCCCTGCTTCTGACTGTAACTGTTCATCTGCTTTCGTTGCCTCTGCTATTGCCTGTGAAGCTTCATCCTCTATCTGGTTATCTTCTTCTGTTGGTACATATAAATCCCCTGCTGTATTTCCATTGGTTTCTTCTGGTTCTGTTGTTACTACTGATGTGTTTGTTTGATAGATTTCTGTTGCATCAATGAAAAGGTTGATTGCTTCGGATTTTGTGATTGCTTCATCCCAGTTGAGACTGTCTTCTGTGACAAACCCTATTGCTACTGCTTTCTTAAAAGCATTGAACATTTCAGTTGGTAAGCCTTTATCAGGACTATTTAATGCCTCTTGATATGTAACATCTCCACCATCTTTTAATGTTGTAAATGTTACACTGTCAACATCTGTTTCTTCTTTGCCAGCTTCTTCTAAGCGACTTGAATATTCATCACCGAAGAGTGCTTTTGTCAACATATAAATGTATTCACCTCTTGACATGGTGCTTTCAAAAGACTTTTCATTTAAACCATTTGAAGTATTGATGTAACAATAGTCATTCATTGGTGCTGCAAAATCAGTATATGTTGTTTCGCCGACCTTTGCTGTGAAATCGCTATCGGTTTCTGGTGCCTGCCGGTCGTTGACTGGTGTGATGGCACGCATCAATAATGTCATTGCCTGTGCTCTACTGATTGTGGAGTCTCCATCAAACTGCCCATCCTCTTGATCTGGTAATAACTCGAAGTAGGCATTGATTACTGCTGCAATGCTTTGGTTATCTTCAATGTCTGTGTAATTATCAGATGCAATTGACTCAATTTTTTCTGACTGTTCCGTATCTCTTATTGTGTCAATAAACAAATTGTTTTTTCCTAAAGCATTAAATAATGTATTGTTCTGATTTGCTTTGCCTGTTTCATCGGTATAGATGATTCCAGTCTTGGTACCATCTTCTGATACTGTGACTCCAAGCAGTTCCTCAAATGCTGTTCTTAATTCTGGATGTGTTTCAAGGGATGCAAGCTGTAGCCATGGAAGCAGTTCTACCTTGGAATCCTCTGCATTGTCATAGTCGGGAACTGCATACTCCAGTTCTATTTCCGTTGATTCTTGGAGCATGTTGTATGTATCCTGCTTTGTTGCTGATGTACACCCGAACAACATGCTACTTAGCATAACCATTGTTAGTGTTGGGATGATTACCCTTTTGATTTTCATGTACTTGCCACTCATTGTATATGTTCCTCCTGTTTTGATAATGAGCGAGGGCATCTGTGCGATGCCCCCTAAACTTAAAAATGAACAAATTAGAAACTAATTATTTTTATTAAAATGTACTGATATATGCCTATACTGGAATCCCAACTGTCCTTAATCCAAGAACAACAGTAGATTCCACACATGTCTGTAAAGTAGTTGTTGCAATGCATTTAACAATCGGAAGTGCTTTCTTCCCAAACCCTTTGCTGACCTCTTTAAACCCTTCAGTGCCTAACCTAATATTTCCTTTCGCACTAATATTTATATTTTCAAAGATACATGATGAAAAATCTATTGCATCTGTTGATTCTTCTTCAAAAGTATCTGGGTCAATCTCTATTTCATATTCCAACTCTACAGTTCCATTTATATAGCCCTTGTCTTTTAATACTTCTATTGTCTTACAAACCATTTCAGCAAATTCTACATTTGCCTGATTAGGAAATACATCCTCATTTAATACCTCTTCAAAAGATTTGTTATGCTCTTTTGCAAATCTCAAACATTCTTTTACAATGCATAATACCAATAACTCCTGCTCTTTTTCAGATAATTGTGTACCCATAGTTTATCCTCCACTGTTTTCTACTTACTGTATTGAAATATTCGTATTAGTTGCATTTTACTACTATTAGCAGTATTTAGCAACCCATTGTAGCATATAACTAGATAAACTGTGCATATAACTGTGGAGGTCTGGTTATGCTTGAAAATTTAGGGTACAAACTGAAAACTTTGCGTGTTAGAAATCAGCTTTCAAGAAAGCAAGTTGCTGAATTAGTTGGTGTGTCTGTAAGCACCATTGGTTTATATGAAAGTAATGAGCGACTCCCCTCCCTTCCCGTGCTTGTAAAATTGGCTTGTCAATACAAGACCTCTGTAGACTATCTTCTTAATATTGATACAAGCGATAAAAACTCTCTTTCCCTTGATGGATTGACTGATAAACAAATAAAAGCCTTAAAAATGACTGCTGAATGTTTTCGTAATTCTAATTGATATGCTTTAGCAGTTCTAAGCTTGACTTCAGTATCTTTTCTACGATAGATACAGTTCTGATTATGTGTTCATCATCCTCATTCGCTGAGAGTTCAACTTCAAGGAGCTGCAAAATATTCATTGCATCTCTTATCTGCTCCTCTATGTTTTCTTTTAATTCCTGATGTTCCATGAATTTTCCTCCTTTCCCCTTTGTGGAGTTGGATGGTAACGCTGGAATATGGTAATTGCAAGGTATTTTTGCAGAGAAAAAGCAGTAGTCACTTTCTGGCTACTGCTTTTCTGCTTTTTATTTCTGCTTAATTTAATTTAAGATGGTTTCAAATTCGTATGCTCCATCTTCTACTGCATATGGTGGTAAGATGTTGGTATTGTCATCTGGAAGTGTTGGATTTAAAAATAGTATGCCATAAACACTTGTTGACTCTGGACTATTCCAATATTTACTGTAATAGTAGCTTGGCTGGGTACAGGTAAACTTGATTGCATATACCGATGTACCTGTGGCTGATTCGGGATTGCTAGTCTTGTAACTCTTTTTAGTTCCTATATACTGTGGTATTGTGAAACTACTTGTTGTGTTTGAAAAGTTATCTATTGTATATTCGAATTTATCTGTGGTGTTTAACTTGTCAAACCATGTGTTGTTGTTACCATGGGTGTATATATCTAGTATTCTAGAATCTGCTGCTGTGCTAAACTTAATATTTGAAGCTCCTTTGGCACTTACTGTGTAGGTTACTAAATCCTTGTTGGTTACGTTAGTACCTATGGTTGCTGAATTTACTGAGGCTGTTGCACTACTTGGGATGTCTGTACTTCTGGTGCCACTTGGTATTTTGAAATTTCCTAAGGTTGTGGTGACTGGAACATCACTTGTCAACTGCATCACTCCTGAGTGCTGTGGTGCTGATAACTGTACTGTCATTTGGAGAACTGGCTCCCAGACTGCATAGAGGGTTGTGTTATCTCTTATGGTGTAATTCTCTGTTCTTGATAGTGAATAAACATCAAATTGTGTGTCTGGTACTGTTGCGTTCTTATTTAAACTGTAACCTAGGAATCTGTACTGTATTCCATTGGTGTCTGTTTTAGTTAGCTTGTTGTTTAAACCTTTGCTATTGTAGGTTGTTCCTTTGAATGAACCATAATATTGCTTTATATCAAAAGTATTTGTTGTCTTTGAACCACATATTGTACCTAATAACTTCTTTGATGATGTACTGTCATAATATTTACCACCATTAAAATTAATAGTAAGTGTTATAACTTTTACCTCATATGGTGAACTTACATTTCCTACTGCATCCTTTGCAAAAATATAATGTATGCCAGCTTCTGTAGTATCTACCTCATTACTGTTCTGCCATCCACCTGCCGGTGCTGTATTACTTGATGAAATTGCATAACTGGATACCCCAGAGCCTGCTTTCACTCCAACTGTTCCGCCAAAGTCTTTATTGTCATTAGCTGTTACTGTAAACCGAACTTTTTCATCTGCTACTGACTTACCACCCATATTTGTAATAGTCGGTGCTGTATTATCAAGATTGTATATTTTTATGAAGCTTGTTGTCTCGTTTCCTACTGCATCTTTTAAATAAACAGCTGCTGTCACATTACCATATACATCACCAGTAAATGTATAATCTCTGCTATAAGATGTTCCATTAGCTGTGGCAAGTGCATAACCACTTGTATTGTTAAATCCTATTTGCACCTTCCCCGAACCTACATCCTTGGATGATATTGTCATATCCTTACTTTTACTCCAGTTTGTAGCTGTCTCCAATGAAGATGTTTGTGTTGGTGCTTTTGAATCAAGATTTGATACTGTAATTGCTGTTAAACCTGATGTATTTCCTATTGTGTCTTTAGCTTGTAAATAAATAGTCTTGCTTCCTGTAATTTCATCTGTTATATCTATATTAGTACTAAAATATGAACCTACTTTAGTTGCGCTCTTCCAGTTTGATAACACTGTTGTTCCATCAGAATCAAGTAATCTTATGTAACATTCCCCACTGTATCCTTCATAATACTGTGCTGTTATTGTTGCTCTTGTTGCATACCCACTTACGTAACTATAATAATTTACGTTTGAACTTGTATAAGATGGTGCATCCCAATCTGATCTAAATGCACCATTCATATGTATATAAGTCCACCCCCCTACAAATGATGAATTACTAAAACCTCCAGTTGCAAGGTGTATTTCATATTCAGCTGGTGCTAAAATACTACTGTTGTAGTTTACCACTGCTTCTGAATGTATATTATTGCCTGACTGTGATAAACTTGTTACTTGAAATGTAACACCATTCTGTGCAATGTTATTACAGTTTCCTGCACCCATTGTTATTGAAGGTATATTAAAATATGTTGATGCGTCTAACACTGCTTTTGACTGATTAGCTGATATTTTGTATGTTGTTATTGAATATTGTCCGAGTGTTGCATAGCAATCTTGACACACAAGGTTTCCACCTGTAGATATTGTTGTTCCTGATACTTGATATCTGGTTTGAGAACATACAATTACTGCATGTTTGCTAGCATCTCTGTATGTGTGACATACAGCACATGTTCCTGAAACTCCTGTTGAGCACCCTAATCTTTGCCCACTAGCATTTACACAATATCCATATTGTGACCAAACATGACATTCTGTACAATATTGATAATGACCATGCCTGTCACCACAGGCTATCCATGAACCATTACTTGAATGTGGTGTCTTATCTAGCCTATAACTGTAACCACATGAACATTGTCTGTATTGATATCCTAATCCCAAGTTACATCCTGCTGTTCCAGTTGTTGCAAAGCTATGATTTGTTTTACTACCTATCAGCTTGCCACAGACTGTACACTCTTGCCAATGCTGTGATGTATTGTATTTTGATGTTAAATACTTATTACAATCATGACTTGTTTCTGCACCAGTTGCTAGACCTGTTACATCAACAATTGTCGTATCGTTGGATGCTTGTATTTCCATAGTAGATAAATCTAAACTACAGAAAGCCATCAATAAACATAATATGAAAGCTATTAATCTATTTATGTTGATTCTCCTACTTCTTGTGTTCTCTCTCTTCATTTTGGTATCACCTCTATATAAAGCTTCTTCTATGGAATTTGGGTCTTTTTGTACATCTGAAATTTACTCGAAAAATTTTAACCACTATGCTACTATCGTTTTTTATCTTATGAATAGCACTTGAAAACAACCATGCAGTTTTGAATCGTTCAGAAGTATGGAAAAATTGAAAACCCCTAGTTCTTCACTTTCCCATACAAACTGATAATTTTTTGATATTGTTGGAAACACATATAATGTACTCGGAATGCCTTGTGATTTTTACTAAATGCATACTGTGTTCGGCATACACAAATAAAATTTTACGTATTACTATTTTGAGTTTCTTGCTGAATAAACTCTTTTTTCTCGTCCTAGCACTTCTCTCTTGTAATTATAGTAAGTATTCCTGCTGATTGTTTTATACTTACTGTCTGGCAACTGCTTTCGCAAGTCTCCAGAAATGTTATTCATAATTACATCATCGGGATATCCATTTTTAATGCCATCAATAATACATTGGACTGCTATCTGCTTTTTCTTTGTGTTAAACACATCTCCTTTTTGTGTGCCTATTCTAATTCGCTGTTCCTCTGGTAAAAACTCATTTTCTGCTATCTTCCTTTGCAATGCTTGGCTTGTCCTCAAACGTATATCCAACAATTCTTTATTGGCTTGGTCAAAAGCATCCTGCACTTGTTTTTCTGCAAGTTGTAGAAGTGCCTCTTCCACCCCTGCTAATATAGGGTCAACAAATGTACCAGTTTTTGGTATTGCCACATCCAAAGCTTTCTTGTAATTGTCTGTGTTAATATATGGCTCGTTCAAAAATACAAGATTAATGTTGTCCTTAAACAATCTCTTGTATTCTATTGGTCCGGTCACATTATCTCTGGAAAATCTGCTGACACTATCAAAAACAATCGTGTCTCCTGCCTTTACGATTTTAAGCAGCCTGTCTAATATGACACAGCCATTATAATCTCCACCACTGTGTGTCTCCTCAAAAATTAGTGCTGTTGGATATGCTCTCAATATATTTACCTGTTGTCTGCCTATTTCTTGATGCTTTGTTGAAATCCTACAGTAACCATATATCTTCCCCATTATGTACTCACACCTCTCTTTCATGCCCTGCACAAATTTAACCAACATTAAAAATTATATTTTTCTATTATCTTGAAAATAGGCTATTTTTTAGGATTTCCTCACAATTTCTATACTTTTTCGTAATAGGTTAAAATTTATACTTTCAGTTTGGAGATATAAACAGATAATAACGATTATTATTTTGCATATCGCTATATGTAACGTTATGTTATGTCGTGTTTTGTTATATTTACTTTTTGCAACATTTTGTATTGACATTTTTGTCCGTCTTTGTTATATTATGTTAAAAGGAAGGTTATACATATGAATAATTTAAAAAATATCCGGGAAATTTATGGGATTACCCAAGATGAAATAGCTAAAGCAATTAATGTTAATCGTGCAACAATTTCTAACTGGGAAAATCAAGAAGATAGAAAAGCCTCTAACTCTAGTCTAGAAAAGCTATCTCTCTTTTATGGAATTGGTCCTGAATTTTTCTATGAGGAAGAACTTAACGACACAGTTCGGCAAATGCTTGTGAATAACGCAAAACGTCAAAAAGAAATTGAAAAAGATAGTAATGGAGAACATGCCAAGGCTGAAGATTTCCATAATTTATTTTCCTCTCTCACTTTTGATAAAGCAATTCAACAATACATGACAGCAACCAAACTTCTCTTGGCTACTGCTGATGAAGGTTCTTTAGAGAAGCTAGAAACTGCACTTAAAATAAATAAAAAAGTGGGAGCACGTTTAGAAAGCATTGTAAATATTAGAAAAACAGAAAACGCAAATAATGAAGAAACCCTATCCGATTTAATTGATAGTCTTTTTTCTGAAAATTAACTAATTCAAAAGAAAAAGACCTTGATAGCACTTAAATGCTTTCAAGACCCTTTCAAAAATCAACATCCTCTTAAATTAGGTTGCTAATTCCTCAACAGTTTTATCATACCTTTTTTGAGAGCGTTCGTCAATGATTTTTGGCACAAACCACTTATGGAAAGGAGCTGAAATTGACAATAACTGCTCTTTTGACTTAGTTTTTGAATATAACAATAACTACAAACTAAGATTCATGCGTTTTTACGCAACGAGGTAAAAAATGAAACATTATTATATTAACAACAATACATCAAACCCTAATGGCAACAACGAAGTTCACGCAGAGGATTGTAAATATTTACCATCACCTACAAATCGTACTTATCTTGGTTATTTTAATGATGCTATAGCGGCTGTGGCAAAAGCAAAATCCCAAGGCTATTCCAATGCTGATGGTTGCGTTCACTGCTGTCGAGAAGCACACACTGCATAAGGGAGGTATCTATATGGACATAAAGTATACCCCTATTTTAAGATGGAAAAACGGAGAGAAAAATTGTCTTGAACATCTTTCTCCAGATGTTTCAAGACAAATTGTTCCTTTTGTAGAAGTTTCACCTCCTACTGATTCGTCTACTGATGAAGCTGCTGAAAAGAAGTTATCAAAGCTAATCTCTTCTTTCAATGTAAGCTGGACAAACAAGCCATTTTACTTGTACTTATCAGATGATTGGTATGCTAGTGCTGATAGCCCAGAGCAAATATCTGAAATATATAAAGATTTATTTAAGGGTATAAATCATCCAAAAGCCATACCTGCTTTCGATATTACCGATGAAATCAATATAAGTAATAACACGGCTCTAACAACTTCTAACGGTATATGTCTGCGTATAAGTGGAAACAGCTTTGAATTATTAAATCAATCACTTAGTGATTACGTAGAAAAATCATGGATTACCCCTCAAAATACAGATTTACTAATTGACTTAAAATATATTGAAGAGGACATATATCCAAAAAAAGCGGTATTAACAACAGCAATCTCTGATATCCCTAATATATCCGATTATAGGCGTATCATTATTGCAAGTTGTTCTTTCCCTAAAGATGTTTCAAATCTTCGTTCAGACGTAGTGAACGAATTTAAGCGTCATGAAGTTTCAATTCACAAAATATCTTTAGATTTAGAAAGTAAATTCGGATTTAATTATGTATATGCTGATTATGGTCCCATGAACTTAAATGAAACCACATTTGCACCTTACATGGTTCCTAATTTTAAAATTAAATATTCTACTGCTGACAAGTACCTGGTTGTTAAAGGTCTTTCACTAAAAAAGGGTGGCCTAGAATTAGCAAATGTTATGGCTGGTTGCAGGCTTTTGGTGAACCATCCTCAATACTCTGGTGAGAATTTCTCCTATGGTGATAAAATCATCGCCACTACAGCCAATGGAACAAACACCAAGAGTGGTAACCTCACAAATTGGGTCGGACACAGTTTCAATCATCACATTACATTAATTGTCTCGTTGATGTAAATAATTGGAGAGATTAGAACAACATTGTTTCTAATCTCTCCAATTTTCTCTGCTTTTAATAGTTTCACGTGTATAATCCCGTATTTGTTTTAAAGTAAATTTATCCATTGCTATTTGTCGTAATAATCTTCTGTTTTTTCCGGATATTCCTTTTATCCCTGCATTTCTTAATAACATAATAAGTTCTTCTTTCCAAAGTAATTCTAGCAAAGAAATAGCTTCTATATTCTTATTTACTTTAGCAGTGCGCTTCCTTTTAATCTTACATTTACCATGAAATTCACTTACAATGTAAATTCCCCAATAATTAGGTACATGTTCTTCAATCCGGTCTTTAAATTTCTCTCCTACCACTATGGAAACCATATCAAACGTCTTATCATAACATTTCTGTTGTAATGCAAGACGTTCTAGGGTGTCTGCATCACTCTTTATCTCATATCCACATAATCTTCCATTTGCAACCGCCACATCAACTCTCGCTTCTCCATCGCATACAGCCAGTTCCTCTATTATCCTATAGTCATGTTGAGCATTTATTCTATTCAATTCATCAATTAATGTCACTCGTATATCATTATCCTTTAGCAAAACTAGACCTCCAGTATGCATTCCAAAATCTATAAAACTTTTACCTTAGAATTATACCACTTTATCAGTCACTGCTCAATTCAAAATGCTACTTGATACCTCATTTTCTTCTATAAGATTATTGCTATATATTTTTATCGTTGATACTATTACTATTTCTCATGTGAAATTCATAATCAGATATCATTACATAATTCGTTATACATGCAATTAAATCTTCAATACTGTAAACCACATCTGATACCTCGTAAAGTACCCTTCCCTTATTTGTTAACTGTAGTATTACTTTTGTATGTAGAACATATTGCCATGGGATTCTCTCATTAATTTTCTGGTATAATCTACTTAAGTCTTTTTGAGCTATTTTTCTGTTTGATGTTTCTAAGCTTGTTACTACTGTTTTATTATTCATCATAACTGCTGTTACTAAAATCTTACACTTCATCTCTAAAACCTCCAATAAATAAATTTATCTCTTATCTATTCAATGCGTGATTTTGGGATTATACATATTTTCTTCTGCATTGACACTAATTTAAGGAGCACCCTTTTGGATGCCCCTTGGCTATTAAACTTCTTCTCCATTGATTGTAATTGTCGGTTCTGGTGCTTTTTGCTTTTCTAATGGCGCTACCACTACTTTTCCATCCTGCATTTTTGCACCAGCACTGATAATATGCATATCAAGTAATGTTCTTACTTTTTCCTCTGTAAAACTGGTTCGTTCATAGCGTGATGAAATTACATCATACATTGTATTAGCTTTATCCTTATGTGTTCCTATCACAATATAGAATAGATTTGCTAAACAATCATCCTCGACCATTGGAACTAAAGTATTTGTATGAATCTTTTTCATCATGTTTGCTGTGAAAAAGCCATCTGTATCAAGTTCTAACTCTCCTGCTTCTGATAATCTCAAACCATAAACCTCATCTGTTGTAAGACCTTTTAAAGTGTCCTTAATCTGCTTTTCTGTTAACTCTACAACTTCTCCCTTTGGTAAGCTGTACGCTTCATAACAGATAGCTCTTGCTCCTAAAAAGATTTCATTTGTTACTACTAATTTTCTACACATATTGTTTTCCTCCTGCGCTTTGCATTTATTATCTTGTTTCGGGCTTTTCTTTTACTGCCCTCCTTACATTTAATACAATAACGCTGGGAAAGTGTGGTGTCAGTGGTGGTAATAGCCAAGGATTTTGATATGGGATTAGTGATGTTGTAGAGAACGTAAAAGGACAGCACATTTTTTCTCTGTGCTGTCCTTTGATAAACTATAAATCAAAATGCTGAATTGTTTTCTCCCTCATGCTCTTCGATACTGCTCGTGCTGGTTTTGTTGCTCCCATGTCACTTTTTCTGATTGATTCAGACAACTCTTCTACCAACTCGTCCTCACTCAACCTTTTTAGTTCACCCGCTTCTGACATTTCTTTAATTTTTATTGCTGATTCTGTTGTACTCATGACTCAAACAATCCTTCCTTCGTTTCTAACTATTATACAAGCCTACAATTTTGTAATACTGCCTGCTTGTCCTATACTTACTTTTCTCCGGATAAACCACCAGTTCCCTACAGAAGTACTTACTTTTTCTCTCCAAGACTTTACTTGAAACTATTTGCCTACCTACCATTCCGTGTAAACCCGGTTCATGGTAAAGGACATGATTGCCAGGATATTGGCACGCAGCGTGCTGTCCGGCCATGTACTGTAAATCTCGCTGGACGCTACATTTTTGATGTAATCCCGATAACGCACATAGTAATTTGCAGCATTTGGATCTGTCGGCGGTCCGTCATGCACGATGACAAACTCCGGGACTACCACTTTGCTGAGCACGATCTCTCCGGATTCAGAAACAGGTTTGATCTCCGACTCTGCAATTTTTGCCGGGAAATTTCCAAAAAGTGTGTTGACTGGAATTACAATGGAATCTATTTGATTTTCTTCTTCATTTTCTTCCGCCATTCGCACCTGCTGTAATGCGAGCTGCTCCGAAAAAACCTGAACACCCGAAATACTGACGGGACGATATCCAGGTGCAGTAACTTTGACCGTATATTGGGCAAACGGCTGATTTTCGGAGGGTTCCATCGAGTATTCAAGCGGAGGCGCATCAAGCGTAAGTTTCTCCGACATTCCTGAATCATCTGCGCTTACCTCCTCCACCGTGGAATCCGGCTGACCCGAATAGGAAATGGTGATTCTTGCTCCCTCGATCGGCCGTCTGGTCCGGTTGGTAAGTACTTCTACTTTGAGGCTTCCTTTATCTACAGCCTCTGTCTGGGCATATTTGATATCTGGCATGAACAACCTCTTCATACATTTCCTTATATTATATGCTCAGACATGCAATCCTGTTCTGCTTCCTGTGCAAAACATTCGATTTCCCAACTTCTCAATTTTTATTTCCGTTCTTTATCCAAATCCCCCAAAACTTAATTCTTACTCTACCGTAACTACCTTCGCCAGATTTCTTGGCTTATCAACATCAAATCCCTTATCGGATGACACGTAATATGCTAAAAGCTGTAATGCAACCGATGCAGGTAAAACCATAAATTCATCCTGCATATCCGGAAGCCTGATTACCTGATATTCGGTATCAAGATCACCGGAAAGTGCCTCTTTGATAAATAATACAATATCTGCACCTCTGGATTTTACTTCCTTAATATTGGAAAGCTCTTTTGACATGAGTTTTTCCTGTGTTACCGTTGCAACAACCGGTGTGTTAGTCGTGATCAGTGCAATTGGTCCGTGTTTTAATTCGCCGGAGGCATAAGCCTCAGAGTGAATATAAGAAACCTCTTTCAGTTTCAATGATCCTTCCAGTAAAATAGAGTAATCCAGTCCACGTCCGATCATAAACAGATCCTTTGCTTCCAGAATCTTCTTTGCGATCACATGGATGTCACGTCTTTTCTCCAATACTTTCTGCATCACTTCCGGAACACGCTCTAATTCTGCGATAAAGCTCTTTGTCTGCTCCTCTGTGTAGACACCTCGCAATAATGCCATTTTTGCAACCACAAGATAAAATACGGAAAGCTGTGTTGTGTAAGCTTTTGTACTTGCCACTGCAATTTCAGGTCCTGCTGCGGTGTATAACACATAATCACTTTCTCTTGCAATGGAAGAACCTTTTACGTTGATAACGGATAAACATTTTGCACCCTGTCTCTTCGCATATTTTAATGCTTCCAAGGTATCAATTGTCTCACCAGACTGTGATACTGCGATCACCAATGTTTTCTCATCAATGACCGGATCGGAATACATAAACTCTGATGCAAGTTCTACGTCCATCTGCACATGAACGATAGATTTTACCAGAGCCTGTGCCACAAGTCCCGCATGCATGGCTGTTCCGCATGCTACCACACAAATTCTGTCACAGTCTGTAAAAAGAGAATCCGGCACACCATCCGCGGTAAAATCAGGCAGACCGTTCACGATACGGTCTTTGATTGTATTCTTGATTGCTTCCGGCTGCTCCATAATCTCTTTTTCCATATAAAATGGATAACCATTCTTTCCCGCGCTGTTCAACTCCCAGTCAACGGACAAAAATTCCGGTTCTACCACATTATCATTTAAATCCGTAAGTACCACATGATCTTTGTGCAACTCTAAAATGTGATATTCCGGTACAACAAAGTATTCATTTGTAAAACGGCAGAGTGCAGTCAGATCTGATGCAAGCATTGCTCCCTCTTTGCATATGGTTGCAACGATCGGGCTGACATTCCGGATCGAGTAGATCACATCCGGCTGATCTTCAAACAGGATCACAAGCGCAAAGGTACCCTTTAATTTGCTCACTGTTTTTTTGATCGCTTCCTTTGGATCTCCCTTGTAATAATGATTTAATAATGCAGCCGCAACTTCACTATCTGTTTCAGAATGAAGGATTTCCTGCAAATCGTAATCAGCGATCAGCTCACGATAGTTTTCGATGATCCCGTTATGAACCAGTGTCACTTTTCCCTGCTGATGCGGATGTGCATTCTGGTCTGTAACTCCACCGTGAGTTGCCCATCTTGTATGTCCGATACCGCAGGCAGACAAAATCTTCTTCGAATCACAAATTGCTCTTAAATCACTTACTCTTCCGGCACATTTATAAACATTTGTCACATGGGAAGTTTCGTCTTTCACTGCAATACCCGCACTGTCATATCCACGATACTCTAATAATTCCAACGCATCTAACAAAACATCTTTTACGTTTTCACTGCCTGTATAACCTATAATTCCACACATATTAAATTTCCTCTTCTTTTCTATTTAAAATTTAAATCATATTCAAATCCAATTGTCCCATTATACCGTATTTGTTTTGCAGTCACCTGCATATTTGCCGGCATATCTCGCACTGGGAGGTACGAAAGGGCGTCCGCCGAATTTTCGATAACCCTTTTCCTCGTTAACCTGTGTATGGTCGTCCTCACAGGTACATGGCGCTAGAAGAGAAACCTAAATGTCTGCAATCAGTCACAGACAGGATTGCATATCTGAAAATATAAACCTTATTCGATTATCAATGTGCTATATATTGTAAACGCCTTCATAAATGCTGCTACATCTATGAAGGCATCTATAACATGATTACTATACTATGATATGCGAAAAATGTCCAGAAGTTATTTTACTTCTACTGTCCAGCCATATTTATCCGGGATTCTTCCCCACTGGATGCCAGTTAAGGTATCATATAATTTCTGTGTCAGTTCTCCAATCTCAAAGTTGTTGACTGTCACAACATCATCTTTGTAACGGAGTTCTCCAACTGGTGAGATAACGGCTGCTGTACCTGTACCAAATACCTCTTCCAATGTACCGTCATGTCCGGCTTTCATCAGTTCATCTACGGAAAGTCTTGTCTCATTTACTTTGTAGCCCCAGTCACGAAGCAGATGGATCATGGAATCTCTTGTAACACCCGGAAGAACGGTTCCTTCGATCGGTGCTGTGTAGATTTCACCGGCAATCTTGAACATGATGTTCATGGTTCCGACTTCCTCTACATATTTACGATGCTCACCATCTAACCAGAGAACCTGTGCATAACCAAGTTTTTCTGCCTTCACCTGTCCTAAAATAGAACCTGCGTAGTTACCACCACATTTTGTAAAGCCTGTACCACCTTTTACAGCACGGACAAGTTCATCCTCAACCAGAATCTTAACCGGATTAAGACCTGCTGCATAGTAAGCACCTACCGGACAACAGATAATCATAAACTTGTATGCGTTTGCCATATGTACGCCGAGTGCTGCTTCTGTTGCAAACATAAATGGTCTGATATAAAGGGAAGTGTTTGGTTCAGATGGAACCCAGTCAGCTTCTACTTTTACAAGTGCTTCCACTGCTTCGACAAACATATCAACCGGGAATTCCGGCATGCAAAGTCTTGCGTTGGAATTGATCATTCTCTTTGCGTTCATCTCTGGACGGAACAGCTGGATTTTTCCTTCTGCTGTACGGTATGCTTTCATACCTTCAAATGTTTCCTGTGCATAGTGAAGTGTCACACATGCCGGATCCATTGTGATAGGTCCTTCCGGAACGATTCTTGCATCTTTCCATCCGTCTTCTTTTGTCCAATCCATGACAAACATGTAATCTGTCATATACTTGCCAAAACCAAGATTCTTCTGGTCTGGTTTCTCCTTTAATACTGGTCTTTTCTCAAATCTGATATCCATAATATCCTCCTTGTTT
>ERZ1034691.521-NODE-521-length-29735-cov-16.009097_pt1 | contig 29735 bp, 25 predicted proteins | sample MGYA00520638_ERZ1034691 | MGnify/ENA primary metagenome ERZ1034691 (study PRJEB33766, sample SAMN09781763) | gut metagenome | biome: gut microbiome | host: Homo sapiens | place: Madagascar | study: EMG produced TPA metagenomics assembly of the PRJNA485056 data...
AGATCAGGCAGCTAAGTAATATGGATATGGAGTAGTGGCTTAATCCATAAGGATTGCTATAAAAGTATATAGTTGCAAATATATAAAACTGAATACACGCAATGAAAAAAGCAGATATGTGGAAATATTCCATGTGTCTGTTTTTTTCATGCCCTAAAGATAACAACAAGTATCCGAGAAGCTTGTTTCATACAGTTATATATCCCACACCGCAGGGACAACCGAAGAAATAATTATATTAGCAAAAAAATATTGTATAGGTGATAAAAGAAAGTTATAATCCGTTTTAAGAATAATAATACACTTTGCGGAGGTATCTTTTATGAGTAGTGAAATTATTCAAACATTAGAAGCGTTATTATCTCTAGGAATAGCATTTTTGTGTGTGCGTTTATCAAAGTATAGGTATCAAGAAAATGAGAAATATGCAGTCAAGTATAAGAATAATGCAAAAATGTTGATAATTCGATTGATAATAACAGAAATATTTAAATGGGGGAGTATTTTGATGCTGATAGGTATAATAATTAAGGTATTATCTATTTTTCTTGCTCTTTATATACTCATTCCACTACTTATTGCACTTCACATGATATTTTTTAATTCGGATTATTTGAAAGGAGTTATGACATTTACAAAAGGTATTTACTATGTTGGGTTGACTATCATTTCAATAATTCAAGTTTTTTTTACAACTGCAAATGTTGCTGAACTTGCATTAGGCTTTACGTTATCACTAGCAATATTTGAAAGCATAACAGCTTTAGATGATGGTTACAAAAATATGAAGAAATCAAAATAAATGATGATTTATATTTTATAAGCAGTTAGTCTTAGGATTAACTGCTTTTTTCATACCCAGAAAGGAGTGATTGATTTATGTGTAAGATTTGGAACAAAGGACACCGTATCAGAGCCAGCGACAAACACCTTGTCTATCATTTTCCATAGGGACGATTCTGTTTGTATTCGTGGCGGTTCTTCTGTTATTGAATATGAAACAGTTCATGCGTACCGATTGGGAGCATTTCAGCTTGTTAGAAAACGGCTTGACGCTTTTCCCTTACAACTTCATAACCATACTGATAGCGACTGGTGGCATTTTTTGAAATGCTGGGGACGAAAGAAAGCGTGAGCTTACTTAGCCAGTTAAAGAAAATCGTTATGTTAGGGCGACAAGCAGGCTATTTCCTTATCGTTGCCTGCCAGCGTCCAGACGCAAAGTATTTTAGCGACGGTATCAGAGATAACTTCAATTTCCGTGTGGGGTTGGGGCGTATCAGCGAATTAGGTTACGGTATGCTGTTTGGTTCAGATGTGAAAAAGCAGTTTTTCCAGAAGCGTATCAAGGGGCGTGACTATTGTGATGTGGGAACAAGCGTGATAAGCGAATTTTACACGCCTTTAGTCCCGAAAGGACATGATTTTTTGCAGACTATCGGCTCTCTTGCACAAGCAAGGCAGGACGGGACGGCGACATGCGAAGCGAAAGGCGGCGGCACGGACTAGCCGTTGCTGGTGTGGCGTGCATAAAAGTTATTGATATATCATTACTACTTTGATAAAATTTTCTATAAAAAAAAGGATGTGAATAGTATGGAATTATATATTGATGAGTCTGGAAATACAGGCTGTGTTACATCAAAAAATGATAAATTTAATTTTGATAATCAACGTCATTTTGTTTTATGTGCAATTAAAGTAAAAGATTATAATGAGAAACAACAGCTTATCAAAAAATATAAAATATTTAAGCAAAAATTTGGTGTTGTAGACGAAATCAAAGGTAGTGATTTAATGACAAAAGAATATAATGATGCACTAGAATATTTTATAGATAATGTATTGGACGATAAGCATTTTGAGATTTGTATTTATGATAAAAAGTTTTATTTATCCACGTTGTTATTATTATTTCTCTTGGGAAATGAGTTTCAAACTCAATTTCCTATTCAGTTTTATATTTTAGCAGGGGAATTGACTTTTGGTGGCGATGGTTTATTGTTGGAGTATTGTGAATTATCAAAGAACCCTACTGATGAGAAGTTGGAGCAATTTTTGAAAAATATAATTCAATATAAATTTCGAGAAATTCCAACAGACAATAACCCTCTTATTCTCTTGGCAAAACGTATTTTAGAGAAAAAAGAATACGACTGCTGGTTAAAGGATATTTTATCGTATGGAAGTTATGAAAATCCAAATTATATAAATGTCATAAATCTGAATTGTTTATCTGAACTTATCTTAACTTTGAAGTGGCAAGAAAATCTTTCTAATTCTTCCATTCAAATTCATCATGATAAGATAGACGGTTATGATAAGACATTTATTTCTGAGCTGAAAGAATTTAATGTCAATTTAGATTTTATAGATAGCAAGGAAGATGAAGTTATTCAAATATCCGATAATGCAGTTAGTGTATTTGCTAAATGTATCAATCAAGTTATTTTACGATTTGAAGAAAAAAAGGAATGGGATAATAGCAGTCAATGGATAATGGAACAATACTCTAAAATAATAAATAAAGTATCGATACAAAATATTAAATTTACTATTCCTATGCAAAATTGGGCAGTTTCACTTTGTGTAAAAGAAATGTTTGATAAAACATACTCTAAACAAAATAGAAACAATTTTTTCTTTAATGAGCTTTATCAGAGATGTATGGAAGTAATTGCATTTGATATAGCCAGTAAAAATTTTGATTTTAAATCAATGTTAAATTTGTTTAAGCAATAGTTTACAAAGCAGTTAGTCTTAGGATTGACTGCTTTTTTCTTACCTAAAATTAGATTGGAGTGATTACATGAACGATATTTTTAAGGATATTCAGGAAAAAGTTGGCTGTGAATACATTTCTGACCTGCCCTCTTACAAGCGTAAGGTGTGGCAGAAAATGAAACGATTGAACGCTGCCGATTATGAAGAAAGACAGTTAGAAGATTTTTCTAAGTATGCGTTTGGTCTGTCATTCAAATATGTTTTTGATATGCCTTGAGATAGTAGATTGATCTCATTGAAATAGCTCTGCCTTGATAGATTGATAGAAGAAATCAGTGTAGGTGAGTATGAATCATATGAGCTACATATGGTCATGTAGGAACCTGTATTAATTATAGCCAGTTGACAAACCAGTCTGTATTAAATCATGTGAAATCACAGTATAATAGCATAACTTTGGAAAATGAGATGAAGCCTGACAGTTTACTTGGGGGATATGCAAATAAAATATCTGTTTCACAGGCAAAAAGTATGGGATATTATATTCCGGATAATTACAAAGAATCTACTGTCCCGAAGATTAATTTTGATACAGTAGATAGGGCATGCTGTCGATATTTGTTCTTGTGTGTACCTCATAACATATCAGGCATTACACAGTCCAACTTTTCGTCCGCATGCCCCATTGGGCGGTGGAATTTAGAAATTCATTTTTGGCAAAAAAATATAGGCTTATCAAGGCTTGACTTAATTTAACATCTCAAATATAATAATTGCATACATCAGAAAACGTTCACTCTTCACCGGATGAGTGGTTAAAGCGTCTGGGAGCAAATCGTAGGTGCAGTAATTTACACTGTAAGATTTGTTTCCGGGCGCTTATTTATTTTGGAGGATAGATGCAATATGAATAAGAAAAAAGAATTATTGGTACAGATTATGTGGGAGCTTGCGGGAAGCATCTTTTATGCAATAGGTATATATAACTTCGCCCTGCAGGCAGAGTTTCCTATGACAGGTTTTTCGGGTATTTCGATTATTTTATACAGGCTGTTTAATATTTCCATTGGTTTATCAACGGTCCTGCTTAATATTCCGGTTGCGATACTATGCTGCAAATTATTGGGCAGGAAATTTTTTGTCAGCTCAATACGATGCATGCTTTTGTCTTCTTTTATTGTTGACTATGTTGCACCGTTATTTCCGGTGTATCAGGGCGACAGACTGCTTGCGGCATTGTGCACAGGTGTATTTTGCGGAATAGGCTATGCCATGATTTATACAAGAAATTCTTCAACAGGAGGAGCTGATTTTATCATCATGGCTGTAAAAGCATTGCGGCCTGATTTATCGATGGGCAACATCTCTTTTCTTACTGATGTCGGAATTATTCTGGTTGGAGGACTTTTATTTCGGGATATTGACGGAATGATTTACGGCATGATAGTGAATATACTGTCTGCGGTTGTTATTGATAAAATGATATATGGCATGAATTCAGGCAAAGTAGCCTTTATCGTCACAAAAAATGGAAAGAGAATATGCGATGTAATTGATGAATGCAGTCAGCGTGGAAGCACTATTCTTAAGGCGCAGGGAGGATATAAGCAGGACGATATTCAGGTGGTAATGTGTGCATGCAACAGTAAGGAAATGTACCAGGTGCGTAAATCCGTAAAAGATGCAGACCCGGACTCTTTTATTGTGGTTGTTGAGTCTCATGAGGTGCACGGAGAGGGTTTTAAAATGACAAATATTGGAGAAGCAGAGAACTGAAACATACCTGAAACAAATATAGTGTGAAGATTGTATTTTAGCCTGAAAAAAGCTATACTAATATAGTGATGTAGCGGTTTTATGGCTGAAATTATATATTTGGGAGGTAATTACATGTTAGAAAACTGGATTAAACCACAAATTCCGGAGGAGGAAGAACTGGATGAGCGCCTGCAAGCAGCACGCTCTAAGCTGTCTGTGCTTCAGATGCAGATTAAGGAGCATGGACTGCCTGTACTTGTGCTGTTTGAGGGCTGGGGTACTGCAGGAAAGGGCAGTGTGCTCGGTAAGGTAATCAAGAATATTGATCCGCGATTTTTCAAGGTCGCAACCATGGACGAGCCGACAGAGGAGGAAGGACGCAAGCCTTTTTTATATCGGTATTTTGTAAAGATTCCGGCAAAGGGGAAGTTTGAGTTTCTTGATTCGGGCTGGATGGATGAGGTAGTAAAGGACGTACTGCACGACAAGATAGGAGAGAAGGAGTACAAGAAGAAAATTGAAAGCGTGAAGCGCTTCGAGCGACAGCTGACTGACAATGGTTATCTTGTTATGAAATTTTTCTTCCAAATCAGCCGGAAGGAACAAAAAAAGCGTATTGAGGTATTAAAGGAGAATAAGGATACCAGATGGCGTGTCAGTGGAGATGAAGACTGGCAGAATAAGCATTATGACAAGTGTATGCATGTGTTTGACAGATATCTGAATGATACAAATTCGCCTGCAGATCCTTGGTATATAGTTGATGCAAAGAATAGAAAATGGGCTGAGCTTCAGGTGATTGAGACGCTTGTTAGCGGAATTGAGACCGCTCTTAAAAACAGTAATCTTGCTGTGCCGCTGTTACAGAATGTGTTCTCGCTTGAGAAGATTCCAAAGCTTTCTGAGATATCACTTGATAAGGAACTGTCTGAGGAAGAATACAAAAAGGAGCTCAAAAATCTGCAGTCTAAGCTTAGCGAGCTGCATAATAAGCTATACAGGCGAAAGATTCCTGTTGTCATAGCATATGAGGGCTGGGATGCAGCAGGAAAGGGTGGAAATATAAAGAGAATCACAGGGGCGCTGGATCCGAGAGGCTTTGAGGTGCATCCGATTGCAAGTCCGCTGCCAAACGAGAAATCCAGACACTATCTGTGGAGATTTTGGAATCGTCTTCCTAAGACCGGGCATATAGCTATTTTTGACAGGACATGGTATGGCAGGGTTATGGTAGAAAGACTAGAGGGTTTTTGCAGCGAGAATGAATGGCAGCGTGCCTACAATGAGATCAATGAATTTGAAAAGGAGCTGTCAGACTGGGGAGCTGTCATCATAAAGTTCTGGGTGCAGATTGATAAGGATACACAGCTGGCTAGATTTGAGGAACGCCAGAATACTCCGGAAAAGCAATGGAAGATTACCGATGAGGACTGGAGAAACAGAGAAAAATGGGATCTGTATGAGACTGCTGTAAATGAGATGCTAAAGAAAACCAATACCACTTACGCACCATGGCATGTGCTTGAGTCAAACGACAAGAAATATGCGAGAATCAAGGCTCTTAAGATTGTGATTGATGCGATTGAAGCTGCTTTGGATAATAAAACAAATAAAAAGTAAAAACAGATGTATATAAACAGAGATATGTAAAAAAGAAGCCGGAATAAATCCGGCTTCTTTTAAAGTGTTGGTAAATTAATTTGGGTACAAAAAATGCGCCTCCAGGGGCTCGAACCCTGCACACCCTGATTAAGAGTCAGGTGCTCTACCAAATGAGCTAGAAGCGCAAACATCTGTGTGAATATCTGTGTCACACGGACAAATGATATTATACACAGGGTTTTACAAAAATGCAAGTACTTTTTTTAAAAAATTTAAAAAATTATAAAAAAGACTTTAAAATACTAAGTACTCCGTTTTCCCAGTAAGGCGCACAGGTGTGTTTTGCGGCTGCAATAACTTCCTGGCGGGCATTTGACACGGCGTAGCTTATACCGGCATTTTGAAGCATCTCAATATCATTCAGATTGTCACCGAAACAGCATACTTCGTCCGCAAGCAGGTCGAATCTGTCTATGAGGTATGAGAGTGCAGTCCATTTGCTGACACCCTTTGCGTTGCAGTCTACCCATTCCTTGCCGGCGGCTGCCAGGTGAGCTTTTTTATTCCATGCCGGAATGAAAACCGGTGTACACAGTTCTTCGCATTTGTCGGGATGAAAGACAGTGAATTTGATGATGTCATTTCTGTCAAGCCTTGTGATGTCATCAACTTCACGCATCTCAAAGCCGTATGAATCACGAAGCAGATGAAAGATTGGGCTGCCACCATCCTCTGCAAAGCAGAAATCAGGAGTAGCAGCAAAGTAATCGCATGCAGGCAGCTCATCGCGGACCATCCGGCACATGCCCTTCCATATATCCTCGTCCATAGGATAGGTTTTTAGGATTTCCTTTGGAGTGCGCACGACTGTTCCTCCGTCTGTTATATACAAAAGCTTGTGCTTTATCGGAGCAAACAGCTTAAATTCGCTTGAAAACTGTCTGCCAGAACAGACTACAAATATTATTCCTTTGTCTATGAGCCTGTCGATGACAGACATGTACTCAGGATCTATGAGCAGTGAGCCATCCTTTACAAGTGTTCCGTCTATATCTGTTGCTATTAGTTTTATCATTATTTATCTCCCCGGGCGTATATCTTTTGAATATTCAACTATATCATTATAAGAAATTATAATCTCATATGCAAGGGACTTATAGTGTATTTATTACTGTTTGTGAAAGAAAAACAGACCAAAAAAACAGAATATATTGAAAGTTTCCTGCTCATATTGTATCATAGTAATACTGGCTTCATCTTCAATGCGTTGAAGCAATAAAAACTAAGGGGACGATATTTACTATGATAGTAGCACTTATTGAAAAAGTTTATTCTTTCTTGTGGGGAGATCTGATACACATTCCACTGCCCGGCGGTGGGAGCGTGGGAATCTCCCTGCTCATAATTCTTTTGATTCCGACAGGAATTTATTTCACTGTAAGGACAAGACTTTTACCAATCAGAATGTTTCCGGACATGATAAAGGCGCTGACGGGTAAAAAGGAAAATAAGGACAGCCTGTCCACGTTCCAGACACTCATTGTCTCTACGGCGACGAGAGTTGGCATGGGTAATCTGGTTGGTGTTGTGGCTGCCATATCAGTGGGAGGCGCAGGTGCGGTTTTCTGGATGTGGATAACAGCCATTATAGGTTCATCCACGGCTTTTGTGGAGGCTACACTGGCACAGCTTCACAAGGAGCCGGATCCATTGTACTCAGGCTATCGTGGAGGTCCGGCGTATTACATACACCATTACTTTGAGGATAAATCAGGCAAAAAGAAAAAACATGTTATTATAGCTGTTTTGTTTGCTATATCCGGACTAATCTGCTGGTGTGGCATAAGTCAGGTTATAAGCAATTCTGTCACATCATCTTTTGAAAATGCATTTGGTGTACCACCTATTTATACTACAATAATCCTGGTGGCAGTGGCTGCTGTAATAGTGCTTAGGAAAAATGCTACGGTAAAGGTGCTTGACATAGTTGTTCCTATCATGGCGGTGTGCTATTTTGTCATAACCATTTTTATCATAATTAAAAATATAGGCATGATGCCATCGGTTTTTTCAAGGATATTTGAGGAAGCCTTCGGTATCAGGCAGGTGGCTGCGGGAGGATTTGGAGCAGTGCTCATGAATGGTGTAAAGAGAGGTCTTTTTTCAAATGAGGCAGGCTCAGGCTCAGCTCCATGCGCTGCAGCGGCGGCAGAGTGCGATACTCCTGTAAAGGCAGGACTGACACAGGCGCTCGGTGTATTTATAGATACGATAGTGATTTGCAGCTGTACGGCAATGATCATGCTCACTGCACCGGAGAATATAGTGGCAGGGAAAGAGGGCATGGATTTATTACAGTCAGCTATGAGGTATCATCTTGGAGATTTTGGAGTTATTTTTATAGCAGTCACATTGTTTTTATTCAGCTTTTCCACTTTCCTTGGTATACTTTTTTATGCAAGGAGTAATGTTGCGTACCTGTTTGGGGATAACTGGATTTCACAGACCATGTACAAGGTGCTGGCTCTTGTTATGCTGTTTGTAGGCGGTATCGCGGCATACACATTTGTCTGGGATCTCGGAGATGTAGGAATCGGCCTTATGACTATATTCAATACAGGTATTCTCTATCTGATGGGTGGACAGGCAATAAAGGAGCTGCGAGTCTTTGAGGAGAGTAATAAAGCACAAAGCAATAGTCAATGCTCACAGCAGGGTGATAACGTAACGCAATAACAATAGGAGATATATAAATATGAAAAGAGAATCATTTAAATCACGTCTGGGATTTATACTGGTAAGTGCAGGATGCGCTATAGGCATAGGCAATGTATGGCGTTTTCCGTATGTGACAGGTCAAAACGGTGGCGGTATTTTTGTACTGTTTTACCTTATATTTCTGGTATGCATGGGACTTCCGGTGCTTACGATGGAGCTTGCTGTAGGCCGAGCCAGCAGAAAAAGTGCTGTGATGAGCTATAAGGCTCTTGAGAAAGAGGGCAGTAAATGGCATATTCACGGATGGATAGCCATGCTTGGCTGCTACATGCTCATGATGTATTACACAACAGTCTCAGGCTGGATGGTTGCGTATTTCTTTAAATTCCTAAAGGGAGATTTTACATCAGGCATGAATACTGATGACACGGCAGCTGCATTTGGAAGCCTGCTTGCAGATCCAAAGCAGATGGCTTTTTGGATGATAGTTACAGTAGTGCTTGGCTTTTTGGTGTGCAGCCGTGGTCTGCAGAATGGGCTTGAGAAAATCAGTAAATTTATGATGAGTGCTCTGCTCTTGCTTATAATTGTCCTTGCGGTGCACAGTATCACGCTTTCAGGGGCTTTGGAAGGAGTGAAATTCTATCTTATTCCAAATCTGGATGCGGTTTCTGAAATTGGAATAAAGAATGTCATAACAGCAGCCATGAATCAGGCGTTTTTTACGCTGAGTCTGGGTGTGGCCGCAATGGAGATATTCGGCAGCTATATGGGAAAGGACTGCACTCTTGCAGGTGAGGGTGCCCAAATATGTGCTCTTGATACATTTGTGGCTATAATGTCAGGCCTTATCATTTTCCCGGCTTGCTTCAGCTATGGGGTGGAGGTAGGCGCAGGACCAAGCCTTATCTTTATCACTTTGCCAAATGTATTTGTAAATATGCAGGGAGGCCGCATATGGGGCTGTCTTTTCTTCATGTTTATGACCTTTGCCAGCTTTTCAACAGTTATAGCGGTATTTGAGAATATCATGTCGTTTGCCATTGATATGTTTGGCTGGTCCAGAAACAAGGCTGCGCTAATAAATGGTGTGATAATACTTATTGCAAGTATGCCTTGTGTACTTGGATACAATGTGTGGAGCAATCTGCACCTCATAGGAGGCAGGGATGTGCTTGACAGCGAGGATTTTATAGTTAGTAATCTGCTTCTTCCGATTGGCTCCCTTGTCTATCTGCTTTTTTGCGTGACAAAGTGGGGCTGGGGCTTTGATAAGTATATAGATGAGGCAAATACAGGAGCAGGACTTAAGATTTCAAGGAAGCTTAAACCGTATTTTCAGTTCATACTGCCGCTTTTAATTTTGTTTATTTTTATACAGGGATTGATATAGTTATGTAGTTTTTGAAAATCAGACAGGAGAGTGTAAAATATGATAGATCAGAATACCTTTATAGAGACAGTGCAGAGCGTGGCCGAGATTATCAGGACATCAGCGGAGCCGATAGGCAGAGATGAGATCATGTCTTATTTTAAGGATATGGAGCTTAATAAGGCGCAGGAGGATATGGTATTTGAATTTCTCATCACACCACATGAGCAGGAGAATGAGAGTGCAGGTGATTATGAGGATGAATCACAGGACGAATTACATGGGGATGAATCGTCTGAAAATGCTGCATTAAACAATGTAATATACTCAGAAGGAGATTCGATGGATGCCATAGCAGGTGGAAAGAATAATAAGGCCAAGCAGGATAATGAAGCTGAGCCTGATATAGACGAGGACAGCCTCATACCGGATTCACCTATGTTTAGGATGTATCTTGAGGAGCTTGAAGAGATACCTGATTACACAAAGGCCGAGCAGGACGATATGTACAAAAAGCTGCTCGCAGGTGATGAGAGTGTGATACACACTATATCAAATTTCTGGCTAAAAAGTGTGCTTGCCATGGCAAAGAAGCTTGCCGTTACATCAGAGGGCTTTGAGGACGTAGTACAGGAGGGAAACATGGGACTTTTCATGTGCCTTACTGAGCTCTGCGGCTGTAACGATGAGATAGATGTGGAAAAAGAGCTTCTGGATGCCATAGAGGAGTCTATGAAAGAGTGTATCAGGGAGCAGACCGGTGAGGATGAGAGCGAGAATACGGTGGTAGGAAAGGTTTCATTGGTAAACCGTGCAGTGGAGAAACTAAAATCCGATAAGGGTTTCGAGCCGAGCCTTAGTGAGCTTTCAGGCTACACCGGCGTGGATGAGGAGGAGCTTGAAAAGCTTCTGGAGCTTATCAAAAAGGCTGATGTGGAGAAAAATAAACAGGACAGTAAATAATCTGTGGCATTTGTAGATTTGTGTCATATATTAAACCATACCTGAATATATGAAAGGATGGAAAATATATGGCACGATTTACTAATCAGGCACAGCTTCGTTATGGCAACAATGTAGCCAATTCAAATATAGCAGTCGGAGAAATACTGGAGGTGCTTTCTGCTACGAAAACAGCAGTCAAAAACACCTACAATCAAAACGATACAATAACCTATGTGGTGAGCATCGTAAACTCCGGAAATACCGCGATAAACGGTCTGACACTTTCTGACAATCTAGGTGCTTATACCTTTAACACCAACACTCTTGTACCATTAACCTATGTGAATAACACCGTAAAATACTATACAAACGGCACACTCCAGGCAGCGCCTGCAGTAACCCAGGGACCGCCTCTTAGCATAACAGGCATAAATGTCCCGGCAGGTGGCAATGCAACTGTCATCTATGAGGCAGCGTTAAATGAGTATGCTCCTCTTGGCACAGAGGCATCTGTCACAAACACCGCTACAGTAAGCGGCACAGGAATCACTCCGGTCACAGCAGCAGAGACAGTAAATGCCGAGGCTGCACCAAATCTTGCAATAACTAAGTCAGTAAGCCCCGTTCCTGTGACGGAAAACGGTACACTGACCTATACCTTCAGGATTCAAAACTACGGAAGCGTTGCGGCAACCAATACCACAGGCGTGGTTATAACAGACACATTTGCTCCGGTTTTGAACAATCTTACAGCCGCATTAAACGGCACAGCCTGGACTGCAGCTACAGATTACACTTACAATGAGGCGACAGGCACATTTTCGAGCACTGCAGGTGCAATCACTGTTCCGGCGGCAACCTACACACAGGATAGCACAACCGGAGCGTGGGTTGTCACACCGGGTGAGAGCACACTTGTCATCACCGGAACAGTGTAGCGGCAGAGGTGATTAATTTTAAGAATTGTTTAATTTAAGTGATAAAAGTTGAAATATTGATACTAAATATGTAAAATAAATATAGCTATTTATGGATAAGATGATGAAGATGATCATCGGCAGTTTAAAATGATTAACCGGGGGATAAGACAAATGAATAATGCACAGTTAGTGATAGACGAAGTAAAAAAGGCAGTAAAGGGCAAGGATGATTGTATCATCAAGGCATTTGCTGCCTTTTTGGCAGGTGGACATATACTGCTTGAGGATGTGCCGGGAGTGGGAAAGACTACGCTTGCAGTAGCTTTTTCAAGGGCTATGGCTCTTGTGAATCACAGGGTACAGTTTACTCCGGATGTGCTGCCTGCGGATATACTTGGCTTTTCGATGTATCAGAAGCAGACCGGAGAGTTTGTGTACCGCGAGGGTGCCGTGATGTGTAATCTGTTTCTGGCAGATGAGATTAACAGGACAAGTCCCAAGACACAGTCTGCGCTCTTGGAGGTTATGGAGGAAGGAAATGTCACTGTGGATGGAATAAGCAGGAAGGTTCCGGAGCCGTTTATAGTGATGGCCACTCAAAATCCAAAGGGCAGCGCCGGTACACAGCTGTTGCCGGAGTCACAGCTTGACAGGTTTATGATATGTATGAGCATGGGATATCCTTCACATGAGGCTGAGGTGGATATCGCAAAGGGCAAAAGTGTGAAGGCTGATGAGTATACGATAAAGCCTGTTATGAATGCACAGGGACTTGTTGAGATGCAGGGAGAGGTTGAGCAGGTGTTTATACATGACAGTATTTACTCGTACATTGTGGATCTGGTCGATGCGACAAGGACAAGTCCGTATATTGAGCTTGGAGTGAGTCCGAGAGGTACGATTGCGTGTGTTAGGATGGCAAAGGCATATGCGTATCTGAGTGGGCGAAGCTATGTCATACCATCTGATGTGGTTTCTGTATTTGCGGATGTGACAAAGCACAGAATCGTGCTAAATACCAAGGCGAGAGTATCACATGTATCAGAGCTTTCAGTGATAGATGAGATACTAAAGGCTGTTAAACAGCCGACAACTTATGTGAAAAAGGCAGGTAATCGTGATTAGTTTTTTGATAGGAATAATTACTGCGGCAATAGTTTTTTATATGTCGATGATATACGGTAATGCTGCGCTGGCACTGCTTGGCTGCTTTATGTGTGTGTTTATGGTGCTGACATTTATAGCATTGCTTGTAAAGGCGCACCGGGCAGTGGCAGCTATAAACATTCCGATAGCTATCGCCACACAGGGCGAGAGTATCAGGGTGAGTCTTTCCTGCCGGCTGAAGGAGGCAGGCTTTGATGGTGTAAAATACCGTGTAACGGTGAAAAATAATTTATCCGGCGAAAAAAGTACAAAATGGCTGTCAGGAGGCAGTGATTTTTTGTACAGCGTGAACCTATGCGGCAATTATGAATTTGAGCTTGTAAGGATAAAGCTATATGATTTTTCAAGGCTTTTTTATGTCACGAAAAGAGTTAAAAAATATGCAAATGTTGAGGTGATGCCGCAGATTGATGAGATTCCTGTCAGGATAACGGACAGAGTAAGAAATTTCTTTGGGGATTCTGATATCTATGATGATTTAAGACCGGGATATGATCCGTCGGAGGTGTTTGATGTCAGGGAGTTTCAAAACGGTGACAGGCTGCAGAGTGTGCACTGGAAGCTTTCTGCAAGGACTGATGAGCTGATGGTAAAGGAGAACAGCCTGCCAAAGGCATGTGCGGTGGCCATAGTAGCAGATTTAAGGGGGATAAAGAAGGGCAGACAGGCGGATGCTTTTATGAAGCTTCTTGTCTCACTTTCCTTTTCACTTATGGATCAAAAATGCTCTCATTATGTGGCCTGGTATGATACCTCAATAAACGATATTGTGAGAGCCAGAGTGGATGACGAGGAGGGCTTTTACATATGTTTGAACAGTTTTCTTAAAATAAAGCCGGATACAAAAAATGATGCACTTTTTTTGTATAAGGAAAAGTACCGGGCAGAAAAGCTTGTGTGTCTGCTTAGCGTGGACGGAAGACTTCAGATAAAAAGGGGAGAGGAGATAGTTGGCAGAGCGGATGAAAAAAACGAGATTGTCATTTAGGAAAAGCAGATGGCAGAGATCTGATACAAATGAGATAAAGCCTGATTATAATAATGCATTTACAGTGCTTGGAGTCCTGCTTACTGAACTTGCCAATGCAGCTGCAGCAGTACTTCTTACGGTGTGTGCAGTGTCTGTTGTGAATACGACCGTTTCACATGTGAGATGCCCATATTATGTGTATGTGTGGCTGTTTATTTTTTCGGTGATAAGCGGCTTTATAAACAGGCTTACATTGCTTGATACAAGAAAATGGGTGCGCCATGCGATAAATACGGGGCTGCTGCTTGTATTTCTGCTTGGAGTGTTTATTGCAAACTGGCAGGCTGCAGAGCATATAAAAGACGGCCTTTTGTATGTAAAGGGCAGGTATCTTGAGATAATAAATGTGTACTATGGCGCTTCATTTGTCTGTCCAAAGGGCGATAAAGCCTTTGCGGGGGCATTTGTTGGCTTTGTATCGTTTATAGTTATGCTTTTGCTGGTGACACTGGCGGTTCAAATTAAAAGAAGACGCATACTCACATTATTTCCAACGCTTATGCTTGCGGTACAGCTGTGCATAGGCAAAAGCCCAAGTGTCAGCGAGGTTGTTATGCTCACACTGTGTACACTCTGGTGTCTTATCGCAGATGGCAACGCACGCACAGTGGCAGGGCGTGATGGATATGGCGCTGCACAGGGCAATGAGGCTTTAAGGATTGTGCCGGCGTTTTTATACATGGCAGCAGTGTCAGCAATACTTTTCATATGTGTATTTGCGTTTGAACCTCTTGCTGATACACTTGCCGATAAAAAGCCACAGATGCTTGCCTTTCAAAAGGATTTGGAGGGTAGCGTAAAGTCATTCTTCAGCGTGGGAATTGATTTGCAGGATGGCATGGTTAGTAATCACTACCCAAGCTACAGTGAAAAAACAGTGATGACGGTAGAAGCAAAGGCAGGAGCGCCTTCTAATATTTACCTGAGAAGCTTCTACGGTGATACCTATGAGAATGGCAGATGGATTAAAAAGTCTGATTTTTCCGGGATGGAAAAAGAGTATCATGATGCTTCAAGGATGACAGCCTGGCAGACTACAATCGGATTAGCCACGCTGCTTGATGGTTATTATGATGATGAGACCAATCCTGCCACCGAAAAGTATACAATCACGATGGAGAAGCTTTCCACCAAATACACCTATTTGCCGTACTGTATCGACCCATACAGTATAGATGCCAAGGGTGATATAGATTTTGACGAAGACTTTTTTATCACAAAGGATAAAGGAACAAAGACTATCGAGGTGTCGGCGTGTCCCGTTTTTTTCGATGGTAGTCTGGAAATGTCTATCCTTGAGCCGGAGCAGCCTCTTGAGGTCAACAATGATTTCTATGCGGCATACAATGATTATGTAATGGAAAACTATACTGCAAAGCAGGGCAGTGACGGGATTGTTGCGGAGGATGCGAAGCTGCTTCTTAGGACAGGACAGCTCACAAGTAATATGATGTACACAGGCTATATAAGAGAAAATGATGCCAACAGGATTGCGGCAGCTCAACTGGTGCAGCAGTTTCTGACATCGAAGGCTTTTAAGTACAGCAAAAATCCTCCTTCCGCAGGCGGCAAGGATGTAGTTGAAAATTTTCTCTCAAATAGCAGGCAGGGCTTTTGTGTGCATTTTGCATCGGCTGGCACGATGATACTCAGACAGATGGGCGTTCCATGCCGCTATGTAAGCGGATACTGTGCAAAGGAGGACAGCTTCAAATCCGGTGAAAATGATGAGGATATATGTGAGGTGAAGGATTCGCAGTCGCATGCCTGGGTTGAAATATATCTGGATGATTTCGGATGGATTCCGGTGGAGATGACACCGGGATATTTTGAGTATGTGACAGGTGAGAATCCGTTTGACTATATTGGTGTCAAAGGCGAGAAAACGAATGCCGGTGATGCTTTGGATGATACTGAGAATATGAATGATGCTGCGGTAAATGAAGATAATGCATATGAAGATGCAGCAGATCAAGATGCAGAAAATGAAGATACAGAAAATACAGATGTAAAAAATGATGGGAGTGAGAAGGCTTATGGTTCACAGTCAGGTGCGGATGAACGTACAGATGCTCAGAACTCAAAAACGAGACTTCATATACCACCGGTGATTTTAAAAACCTCACTCTGTGTGATTTTTCTGACTGCACTTACAGCCATCATAGTTTATATCAAAAGGCGAAGAAATATTTTGTGGGAAGCAAGACTTGCAAAAAGGGTGAAAAAAGGCCGTTACAGCAGGGCAGCAATAATGATAAACAACCGCATCTACAAAGGACTGGGACATCCTTCAAAAAACAGGACAGATGAGCTTTATCTGGCTAACCTTAAGGAAAAATACTGCGGACCGGATTATTGCGGAATCCACTGGGACGAGTACATGCGCATCATACAAAAGGCTGTGTATTCATCAGATGGCATCACTAAGGAGGAATGTTTTATGGTGATGGAGACATGGAGGCGTCTGGAGAAAAAAGATATTAGACATAATTCACAAAAAAACATGTATAAAAACAGCATGATTAACAAAAAATAAATTCGAGGCGAAATTGTGTTGAAATGATAAATGTTCTGTGATATAAACTTAAACAGACGTGTTACTTTTAGGGAGGCATTTGTCGTACATAACTTTTAACAGGGTTAGTGTATGATAAGTGCCTCTTTTTTTGCCACTGGAGCAAAAAGAATGATAGGTGCAAATCAATACATACCCGCATTTATAGGAGGAAAAGCTCATGAAAGACAAAATTTTTGGTGTCCTGCAGAGAGTAGGACGAAGCTTCATGCTTCCAATCGCAATCCTTCCGGTAGCAGGCTTGCTTTTAGGACTCGGAAGCTCATTCACCAACACCACAACAATTGAGACCTATGGTTTACAGTGGCTGCTCGGAGATAAGACTATACTCCATGCACTTCTTGTAATCATGAATGCGGTCGGAAGTGCCATATTCGATAACCTTCCGCTCATTTTTGCGGTCGGAGTAGCAATCGGAATGGCAAAGAAGGAAAAAGAGGTATCAGCACTTTCAGCAGTCATAGCATACTTTGTTATGAATGTATCAATCAATGCGATGCTCAAGATTTCCGGAAAAATCCTTGCAGACGGAAGCATTGCTAAGGATGTGCTCGATGGAACCATCACATCAGTATGCGGTATCCAGTCACTGCAGATGGGCGTGTTTGGCGGAATTATCGTAGGACTTGGAGTGGCAGCATTGCACAACCGTTTCTACAAGATTGAGCTGCCGAATGCATTGTCATTTTTCGGTGGAACAAGATTTGTGCCTATCATCTCAACAGTGGTATATCTGTTTGTAGGAATCTTAATGTACTTTATCTGGCCGACAGTGCAGAACGGAATCTATGCACTCGGAGGAGTGGTGACAGGAACAGGATATTTCGGAACACTTCTCTTTGGTATCATAAAGAGAGCACTTATTCCATTCGGACTGCATCATGTATTTTACATGCCGTTCTGGCAGACAGCAGTCGGTGGAACGATGGAGGTTGCAGGACATATGGTTGAGGGAGGACAGAACATCTTCTTCGCACAGCTTGCAGACTCTGCAAACATCGCACATTTCAGTGCCGATGCCACAAGATATTTCTCGGGAGAGTTCATTTTCATGATTTTCGGTCTTCCGGGAGCAGCACTTGCAATGTATAAATGTGCAAAGCCGGAAAAGAAAAAACAGGCAGGAAGCCTTTTACTTTCAGCAACACTTGCATGTATGTTTACAGGAATCACAGAGCCTCTTGAGTTCTCATTCCTTTTCGTAGCACCGGCTCTCTTTGCAGTACAGGTAGTGCTCGCAGGAAGCGCATACATGATAGCACATATTTTAAACATTGCTGTAGGACTTACTTTCTCGGGCGGATTACTTGATTTCTTCCTGTTTGGTATATTACAGGGCAATGAAAAGACAAGCTGGATGCTCGTGATTCCGGTTGGAATAGTATATTTCCTGCTGTATTACTTTATTTTCAGCTTCTTAATAAAGAAGTTTAACTTCAAGACTCCGGGCCGTGAGGATGACAATACAGAGACAAAGCTCTACACCAAGGCAGATGTAAACGCAAGAAAAGCTGCCAGGGATACAAAAGCTTCTGACGACAAAGCGACTGTAGACGAGCTCTCACAGACCATATCACGAGGTCTCGGCGGCAAAGCCAATATCTCAGATGTGGACTGCTGTGCGACAAGGCTTCGTATCACAGTAATTGACCCTGACAAGGTAAACGATGCGCTTCTTAAATCAACAGGAGCATCAGGAGTCGTGCACAAGGGACAGGGCGTACAGATTATCTATGGACCGAGAGTAACAGTGATAAAATCAGACCTGGAGGATTATCTTGCGAGTGTGACAGAGGAACACTTCGAGGATGATGTAGCAGAAAATAATACAGCAGGCGCAGATGAAGCAAAGAATGAAAATGCAGCTTCAGATAAAGCACAGGAATCTGATGTGAAAGCAGAAAAGGAAGCCGGCGATGTAAAAGAGCCGACAAGCACAGTTATCATCTCAAGTCCTATGACAGGAATAGCAGCAGACCTTAAAACAGCGCCGGATGAGGCATTTGCCAGCAAAATGATGGGAGACGGAGCGGTAGTTACACCTGAGGAGGGCGTCGTTGTAGCACCTGAGGATGGAACGGTTTTATTCGTTTTTGATACAAAGCATGCTTTGGGATTTACAACCGACTCAGGAATTGGTATGATAATCCATGTAGGAATTGATACAGTAAAGCTCGAGGGTAAAGGCTTTGACGTAAAGGTTGAGGCAGGACAGAAGGTGAACAAGGGTGACGTGCTTATGAAGCTTGACCTGGATTACTTAAAAGCAAACGCACCATCAGTTACCACTCCTGTAATCTGCACAGAGCTAAAGGATAATCAGAAAATCCGCCTTATCACAGACGGACCGATTAAGGCAGGAGAGCCTCTCTACGCAGTTGACACCTACGAGAAGTAATATAAATGCCGGGGGAATGATATGTACAGAATCACAAAGGTCTTAAATCACAATACAGTGCTTGCGGTAAAGGACAAGAGCGCAAGAGAATATCTTATAGTCGGAAAGGGTGTGGGTTTTGGAAAGAAAATTACACAGTCTGTCGAGCCAACGGAAGAGGATTCACTGTATGAGCTGACCCAGACAAGGGACAGAGGCCCGGCAAAGGACATAGTAAAATCCATTGAGCCGGAGTATCTTGAGATTGCAAACACACTGCTAGATGATGCAGAGCATGAGTTTGGACATATAGACAGAAGCATATTGTTTCCTATGGCAGATCATATAGCATTTGCTGTAAAGCGTATGGAAAACAAAGAACAGATCAGCAATCCTTTAAATGATGACATCCGTGTGATGTTTTATAAGGAGTACAAGATAGCTGAGAATATACGCCATATACTAAAGGATAAAAAACAAATTGATATAATTGATGATGAGATTGGCTACATTACTCTTCATATTCATACATCCTTAAACAATTCAAAGGTATCGGATGCCATGGAGATGGCGGCAGCAGTTCGAAAATGCGCCACATTTATAGAGGAAAAGATTGGAAAGCACATAGATGTCACTACTATGGCATACAACCGCCTCATGAACCATATCCGCCACATGGTATCAAGAGCCGCGACCGGAGAAAAATTAAAGGTTGATCTCAATCAGTTTATCGAGAAAAATTATCCGGAGTCATTCGCACTGGCAGGCGAGATATGTAATGAGCTTGGAAAGGACTTAAATCATGAGTTTTTGGACAATGAGACAGGCTACCTTGCCATACATATCGAGCAGATTAAGTGTGATGAGATGGTAAGTGAATAATAAAATGTGAAAACCTTCCCGCACATCAGGTTATGTGTGGGGAGGTTTTTTCGTAAGATTATATACAAATCTCTTACAATGTGGTACACTACATAGTTGTATCAACAAACATCCGATACACAAAATACATATGAAATCAATTTAAAGGAGATATATATACCATGAAACTCGGCATAGTCGGACTTCCGAACGTCGGAAAGTCTACATTATTCAACTCACTCACAAAGGCAGGAGCGCTTTCAGCAAACTATCCTTTTGCCACAATCGACCCAAACGTAGGTATTGTTTCAGTGCCTGACGAGAGAATCGTAAAGCTCGGAGAGCTCTATCACACAAAGAAGGTTACACCTGCAACAATCGAATTTGTTGATATCGCAGGTCTTGTGAAGGGAGCCAGTAAGGGTGAGGGACTTGGAAACCAGTTCCTTGCAAATATCCGTGAGGTAGATGCAATCGTGCACGTAGTGCGCTGCTTTGAGGATACAAACATTATTCATGTAGATGGCTCTGTAGACCCTGCAAGAGATATCGAGACAATCAATCTTGAGCTTATATTCTCAGATGTTGAGATTCTCGACAGGCGAATTGCAAAGATTGCAAAGCAGGCAAGAATGGACAAGACACTTGCAAAGGAGCTTGAGCTTGTCGAGGCAGTAAAGGCTCATCTTGAGGACGGAAAGATGGCCAGAACCTTTGAAGTGCCTGATGATGAGGATGCACAGCTTTGGTTCAAGGGCTATAATCTCCTTACAGCAAAGCCTACCATCTACGCAGCAAACGTATCAGAGGACGACCTCGCAGATGACGGCGCAAGCAATCCGCACGTTGCAAAGGTAAGAGAAATGGCAAAGGAAGAGGGCGCAGAGGTATTTGTTATCTGTGCACAGATTGAGCAGGAGCTTGCAGATCTCGATGAGGACGAAAAGAAGGAGTACCTTGAGGATTTAGGTGTTGAGTCAAGCGGTCTCGATAAGCTTGTAGCAGCCAGCTATTCACTTCTCGGACTGATTTCTTTCCTCACAGCAGGAGAGGATGAGTGCCGTGCATGGACTATAAAGAAAGGTACAAAGGCACCACAGGCAGCCGGCAAGATACATACTGACTTCGAGCGTGGCTTCATCAAGGCGGAGGTAGTCAACTATCAGGATCTTCTCGACAACGGAAGCCTTGCAGCCGCAAGAGAAAAGGGCATCGTAGGCATGGAAGGAAAAGAGTACGTTGTTAAGGACGGAGATGTAATTCTTTTCAGATTTAATGTATAATTTTATGAATAAAACACTTTTATAAGCACAAAATCAAAAAGAAACGCATAAGATAGACCAAGGGAGGTCTGTTTTATGCGTTTTCTGGATTTATGCGAAAAAGAGGTTGTGAGCGTGGAGGAGGGCAGGTTCATCGGTCATGTGCGTGACCTTGAATTTGACCCGGTCTGTGGCAAAATCTGTGCGATTATCGTGCCGGGACCGGGAAAATATATGGGAATATTTTGCAGGGATTACGAATATTGTATTCCATGGGTTAAGATTGTGAAGATTGGACCCGATATAATATTAGTAAATATATGTGAGTCTGATATGCGGCGCAAGCTGTTATGATTTTATAAATACAAAAAAATTATAAAAAAGTCAAAATCAGTACAAAACATATTGACAACGAAAATTAGTATATATATACTAAAATATGTATAGGTCTTTTTAAATACAGATGATGATTTGAAGTATTATAATGAGAAACAAAGATATTTTGCTTCTTCATACTATATGATATCTACGGAGGGTACAGCATGAAGTGTCCATTTTGCAGTAGTGACAACACAAGAGTAATAGACTCAAGACCAGCTGATGACAACAGCTCTATCAGGCGCAGAAGGCTGTGCGATGATTGCGGAAAGCGTTTCACTACATATGAGAAGGTGGAGACAATCCCACTCATCGTTATAAAAAAGGACAACAACAGAGAGCAGTATGACCGCTCCAAGATTGAAAAGGGCGTGCTTCTTGCATGTCACAAGAGACCGATTTCAGCAGATACAATCTCAAAGCTTGTAGATGAGGTCGAGATAGAAATCTTTGCCAGAGAGGAAAAGGAAATTTCCACATCACTCATCGGAGAGCTGATTATGGACAGATTAAAGGACCTTGATGCGGTAGCATATGTGAGGTTTGCATCGGTTTACCGAGAGTTTAAGGATGTCAATACATTTATGACAGAGCTTAAAAAGATGCTTGACACCAAATAGTGTTTAGGCAGCAGGATTTATTTAAAACAGGATGGGAAGGTGCGTATGAACATTTCTGGTATTCGCCCGAGCGAAGGCTTTTATTCATACAATTCCATAAGGGTAAACGAGCTTAGAAACAGCCAGATTATGAGTTCGAAGCAGGCAGTGGATGACACAGCTTCACAGCAATCCATTGCTGATGATACGGCTGATTATGAGGCTGCAAGGGCAAGGCAGAGCTTTACCTCGCTTGATTATGCAAATACATATGATTCCAATGCGAGCTATGAGCTTAAGGGTGCTGACAGTGATATCAGCACACTTGATGTCGCAAAGGCTGTATCCGATTTAGACAAGGATAAGGTATTGCAGCAGTATCAGCGTTTTGTTGGCAGTGCGGATGTCACCGTTATGCAGCAGGCAGCCTTGAATGAACAGATTAACAGGGAGACAGAGAATTTTATACTATGAGTTTTTTATACCCGGGAGAGTACATTGACTCGACATACAGCATAGATTTTGATAAATTATATAAGGAGGGCTACAGGGGCATTATTTTTGATATCGACAACACCCTTGTGACTCATGGTTCGCCTGCTGATGAGCGGGCGATTGCTTTGTTTGAGCATCTTAAGGAGCTTGGATTTTCGTGCCTTGTGCTCTCAAACAACAAAGAGCCGCGTGTGAAGAGCTTTGCTAAGCAACTTGGGATAAAGTATATCTACAAGGCAGGAAAGCCCAAGCCATCAGGCTATCGTACAGCAATGGAGAGGCTTGGCACAGATACGAAAAACACTCTTTTTGTGGGAGATCAGATATTTACAGATATCATCGGAGCTAATCTTACGGGCATCAGGTCAATACTTGTAGCACCTATTGACCCACATGAGGAGATACAGATTGTGCTTAAGCGCTTTATTGAAAAGCCTGTAATTGCTTGCTATAAGCGGCATTTAAAGAAAGTAAATAAATAATTTTTAACTAATAATTTAAAATTTGGAGGCATATATATTATGAAGATTGCAATCGGAAACGATCACGCAGCAGTTGAGCTTAAAAAGACAATAATGGAGTATGTTGAGAGCATGGGTCACGAGGTGACCAACTTCGGCACAGATTCAAGTGAGAGCTGCAATTACCCGGAGTATGGTGAGAAGGTGGCTAATGCAGTGGCATCAGGCGAGTTTGACTGCGGAATACTGATATGCGGTACCGGTGTGGGTATCTCAATAGCAGCCAATAAGGTCAACGGAATCCGTGCGGCAGTTTGCTCAGACACAGCCACAGCACGCCTTGTAAAACAGCACAACAATGCCAATATCATAGCCTTTGGTGAGAGAATTGTGGGTGTTGAGCTTGCAAAGGATATCGTAAAGGCTTATCTGACAGCCGAGTTTGAGGGTGGCAGACACGCCAAGAGAGTGGCTATGATATCAGATATCGAGGCAAGAAACTAATATAAAACCAATACAAATTCATACAATAGAAAATAAATACTTGAAATGTATTGCTTTTTATTGTAGAATGGACGAATGAGAGAGCTTAGGCTCGCACGATTTAAGGAGGAAGTAACTAATGATTTCAGCAGGAGATTTCAGAAACGGTGTTACTATCGAGTTCGAGGGAAACATCTATCAGATTATCGAATTTCAGCATGTTAAACCAGGAAAAGGTGCAGCATTTGTACGTACAAAGTTAAAGAATATCATCAGTGGTGGTGTTGTTGAGAAGACATTCCGTCCAACAGAGAAATGCCCTACAGCACACATTGATCGTAAGGATATGCAGTATCTTTATGCAGATGATGATTTCTATCATTTCATGGATGTTGAGACATATGACCAGATTGACTTACCAAAGGATGAGGTTGGCGATGCTCTCAAGTTTGTAAAAGAGAATGAGATGTGTAAGGTTTGCTCACACAAGGGCAATGTATTTGCAGTTGAGCCACCACTTTTCGTTGAGCTTACTGTTACAGAGACAGAGCCTGGCTTCAAGGGTGATACAGCAACAGGTGCTACAAAGCCTGCTACAGTTGAGACAGGTGCTACAGTATATGTACCACTTTTTGTTGAGACAGATGATGTTATCAAGATTGATACAAGAACAGGTGAGTACCTTTCACGTGTATAATCTGTAGTTTTATGAGTCTGCACATATTCCGGTATGCCTGGAGTATGTGCAGGCTTTTTTATTTGTGTGCTGTGTGGCAGGTTAGAATCCCGACAGCAAGTGTCATAAACACATGCGACACAAGCATAGCCCACAGATATGCATCTATCCCATAGTGGGGTACGAGAAGCATAATCATCAGAATTCTTATCGCACAGGTGAGCAGATTGACGAAGAGCACCTGCTTTGCTTTACCCAGACCGTGCAGTATGCTGCTAAGCATTCCGCTTATGTGCATTAGTGGGCACAGAAAACACAGTCTTCTAAGGAAATATCCACAAAGCTTCGATGAAAAAAGAAAATCCCCTATAAAATTCGACAGCAGATAAAATATGCATGTAAAGATAAGACCAAAGCATAGTCCGAATAAGGCACAGGAGTTTATGGTTTTAGTGATTTTTGTATCCTTTCCGGCGGCATTCGCTTCAGAAACAGATGGCAGAAGCATCACGCAGGCACAGCTGCAAAGTACACCGGGAAATAAAAGCACGGGAAGGGTGAGACCGGAAATGGTTCCGAATATGTCAAGGGCCAATGCCGGTGATAGTCCGTAGAGCTTAAGAGTTCTCGGGATAAGCACATTTTCGACGGAGGATGAAAAGCTTGCCAATATGTAGTTTAGTGATAAAGGGATGAAAAGCGCAGCCATGCCATAGGCTGTTGTTTTCAGGCTTTTGGCGGATATTTTAAAGTATGAGAAATCTTTTTTTATTGTGATAACGGAAAAGACGGTTGCGCTCGCTTCGCCTGCCACGATGCCGTATATAGAGTATACAGGCTTAAAGCAGCTGCTACCGTCAGATAGTATTGCGTATATCAGATAGCAGGTGCCAATGCGTGCGGTCTGCTCAATTAATTGTGTGGCAGCTGGAACGGCTGCTTTTTTCAATCCATAATAGTATCCGTTTATGCAGGAATGGATAGCAGCGGGCAGAATGGAAAAGGACAGCGCCTTGACAAGCTCTGTACAGCGAGGCTCACTTAAAATACAAAGACTTATGTAGTTGGCATTGGAATACATAATAATTGTGAGTAAAAGAGCAATGGTGGCTGACATAATTATTGCGCAAATGAGTATAATCTGCCTGTTTTGAGGCTTTTCGGCAACAAGTTTTGATGTGGCAGTCTGAAAACCGTTGCAGCAGAGTGACATGCATACGGACATGAGTGGAATCACAAGCTGATAGAGTCCTAGACCTGTTGAGCCCATGACGTTATTAAGAAATATGCGAAAGAAAAATCCCATAAACCGACTGGTTGTACCGGCAAGTGTCAGAAAAATAGTTCCGGTCACAAGTGGATTGGATAAATATTTTTTTACAATCAAAAAATCACCTGTCATATGTTGTCTTAGAAGTATATGTGCTTCCGGGGATATATATGACAGATGATTGTTTTATTGTGTGTCAAACAGCTATTATGCTCTTATATGACAGTTATCGTTATTTTAATTATGTGAGATTAACCCATAAAGTGGCGGATAGCCTTGGCTACGCCGTCATTTTCGTTTGTGTCGGTGACGTAATCAGCCTGTGCCTTAAGCTCATCGGTTGCATTTCCCATGGCCACGCCGATGTGTGCGGCTTTTACGATAGCCATGTCGTTTTCGGTGTCACCGACAGCCATTGTCTCATCAGCTGCTATATTCAGGATTTGAGCCAGCTTGTGAAGTGCCACACCTTTGTCAACGCCTGCTTTTGTGAATTCCAGATTACCGTAGCCACCGCTTACGAGCGTGATTTCAGGGATTTTTTTCAGATGCTCAAATACTTCATCGCGGCAGTAGTAGTTATCATCTGCATCCTTTGGAAAATTGATGGTCATTTTCTGCATATGGTAATTGTTTTCGCGCATCATTTCAGTGATATCGTTCACACGTTTTCTGGTTGTCATGATGTATTCCTTAATAGAAGAAGGCATTTTGAGATCCTTTGCATCCTCGAGACACTTGTATGGAGAATAGCCACAGCCGTTTATGAAGGCATCCATATGAACGCGCTTTGTCATCAGGTAATCAATTATTGAAAACGCTGTCTCATCAGAAAGGCAGTTTTCGTAAAGACATTTTTTGGTGTCAATCTCGTAGATTGCACTTCCGTTTGCAGTGATAGCGTAGCGGATGCCGGTGTCCTTAATTGCCTCAAACGGCAGCCCTCCGAATGGACGGCCGGTGGAGATGACCACATTTATTCCGGCAGCAGTTGCTTCTTTTATAGCTTTTATATTTTCCTTGGATATCTGACTTTTGTTGTTGAAAAGTGTTCCGTCAAGATCTAAAGCAATAAGTTTCATAAGAAATCCTTTCTTTTGTTTGAAAAATATAGTGTTTTAGTATATTATGGTGAATAGACTATTGATTTTTATGTTTTAAAATCGGTTACAATGATAATATAAATTATCACAAATTTCAAGGATGAAGAGCACATAGCTTTTGCTTTGAAATACTTTACACTGTGGAGTGAATAACAACTGAAACAGAAAAGGAAACGAAATGACAAGAGAAGAATTCAGAAAATATATCAGAGAAAACATAGTTATCCTGGATGGAGCGACCGGTACAAACCTGATGGCAGCAGGCATGCCGGTAGGAGTGTGTCCGGAGGAATGGGTGATGGAGCATCCGCAGGTGATTCTTGATTTGCAGAAGGCTTATGTCGATAACGGCACGAATATTGTTTATGCACCTACATTTACGGGAAACAGGATTAAGCTTTTAGAATATGGCTTACAGGAGAAAATTAACGAGATAAACACCACGCTTGTTGGCCTGTCAAAGCAGGCTGTCGGGGATAGGGCACTTGTAGCAGCAGATATGACGATGACCGGCAGGCAGCTTTTTCCACTCGGGGATCTGATGTTTGAGGAACTTTTGGAGGTGTACAAGGAGCAGGCGAGGATTCTTGATGCGGCAGGCGCAGATGTTTTCGTGGTTGAGACAATGATGAGTCTTCAGGAGTGCAGAGCGGCAGTGCTTGCTATAAAAGAGGTAAGCGACCTGCCTATTATGGTGACACTCACCTATAACGAGGATGGCAGGACTCTTTTTGGTACACCGCCTGAGACAGCAGTTGTTGTGCTGCAGTCACTTGGAGTGGATGCTATCGGTGTGAACTGCTCGACAGGACCTGCTGAGATGATAGCGCTGGTTGAGAAAATGGCAGAGTACTCTACAGTGCCTCTTATTGCAAAGCCAAATGCCGGGCTTCCGGAGCTTGAGGATGGTAAAACTGTATACAAGATGACTCCGGATATGTTTGCGGATGCGATGAGAGGGCTTGTGAAGGCAGGTGCATCCATTGTCGGAGGCTGCTGTGGAACCACGCCGGAGCATATCCGTGCACTGACAGAGGTTGTAAAGACAATGCCTGTTCATAAGCCGCTTGAGCACCATAGAAGAGTGCTTGCGTCCGAACGAAAGAATGTAGAGATTGACTTAGATGGCAACTTTACTGTGGTCGGAGAGAGAATCAACCCTACAGGTAAGAAAAAGCTGCAGGCACAGCTTCGTGAGGGAAAGCTTGACCTGGTGCGCCAGATGGCTATGGAGCAGGAGACAAATGGTGCAAGAATACTTGATATCAATATGGGCATGAATGGCATCGATGAGAAGGAGATGATGAAATCGGTTATATATGAGGTTTCATCAACCGTGGACTGCCCTCTTTGTATTGATTCAAGCTATGTGGAGGTAATAGAGGAGGCTCTTAAGATTTATCCGGGAAGAGCTCTAATCAATTCCATTTCCCTTGAGACAGAGAAGATGGAAAAACTCCTGCCTCTTGCGGCAAAATATGGGGCGATGTTCATACTTTTACCGCTTTCGGATGCAGGATTGCCGAAGGATGTCGAGGAGAAAAAGCAGATTATAAATACTATTTATGACAAGGCACTTTCGCTTGGAATGGCACATGAGGATATCGTGGTGGATGGACTTGTTGCGACAATAGGTGCAAATCCAAAGGCCGCGATCGAGTGCTATGAGACCATTGCGTACTGCAAGGATGAGAAAAAGCTTCCTACAATATGCGGACTTTCAAATATATCCTTCGGACTGCCTGAGCGTATGTACGTGAACACAGCGTTTCTTACAATGGCCATATGCAAGGGACTCACCATGGCTATTGCCAATCCATCACAGGAGCTTTTGATGAATGCTGCATTTGCATCGGATATGCTGCTCGACAGACCTGACAGCGATATTGCTTACATTGAACGCATGAGCAGGCTTGCGGAGGAAAAGGCCCAATATGAGACTGTTGTTGTGAAAAAGTCGGACAATGATGCGTCTGCTTCAAACGGCACATGCGCAGCGGGCAGTAAGGATGCGGTATTTCAGGCTGTCTTAAAGGGAAACAAGGGCAGTATAATTGATGAAGTAAAGAAAATGCTTTCTGATGGTGCAAAGCCTGACGAGATTATTAATAACAGCCTGATTCCGGCTATTAATGAGGTGGGAGAGCTTTTCAACCAGAAGAAATATTTCCTGCCACAGCTTATCGGCAGCGCAAATACCATGAAGCTTGCTATAGAGCATCTGGAGCCGTTACTTGAAAAGAAGGACTCAGGTGATGATATGCCGACTCTTGTCATTGCAACGGTGGAGGGGGATATCCATGATATAGGAAAGAACCTTGTTGTGCTTATGCTTAAAAACTATGGCTACAACGTGATTGATATGGGAAAGGATGTGCCTTGTGAGGATATTGTCAACAAGGCGATTGAGACGAATGCGGCTGTTATCGGACTTTCAGCTCTTATGACTACCACCATGATGCGCATGAAGGATGTAGTGGAAATCTGCAAGGAAAAGGGCTGTAAGAGCAAGGTTGTAATCGGTGGAGCCTGCATTACACAGAGCTTTGCAGACGAGATAGGAGCCGACGGATATTCAAAGGATGCGGCAGAGTGCGTGAAGCTTGTGGAGAGACTTCTGAATAGTTAAAATTTTTTTAAATAAAATGAAAAAAGTTGTTGACAATAAGGTGCCGACTGTATATAATAATCAAGTCGGTTGACGACATGGGATCTTAGCTCAGCTGGGAGAGCATCTGCCTTACAAGCAGAGGGTCACAGGTTCGAGCCCTGTAGGTCCCATCCTTTTAAAGGTATCAATCAAATATGGCGAGGTGGCTCAACTGGCTAGAGCGTCCGGTTCATACCCGGGAGGTTGAGAGTTCGAGTCTCTCCCTCGCTACTTTACTTCAACAGAAGTGACACGGGATCTTAGCTCAGCTGGGAGAGCATCTGCCTTACAAGCAGAGGGTCACAGGTT
>ERZ1034691.526-NODE-526-length-29434-cov-23.853160_pt1 | contig 29434 bp, 46 predicted proteins | sample MGYA00520638_ERZ1034691 | MGnify/ENA primary metagenome ERZ1034691 (study PRJEB33766, sample SAMN09781763) | gut metagenome | biome: gut microbiome | host: Homo sapiens | place: Madagascar | study: EMG produced TPA metagenomics assembly of the PRJNA485056 data...
AAAGAAGATAGTCTTAAAATTGCATTCGAAGCAAATGACATGGACGGAACCGGTAAGGTGAAAATGACAGACTTGGTAAGTTACATGGGAATTACTTTGAATACAGTGAAAAAATATGTGGATAATTCGAAAGAATTTAAAAGAGAAAATGGAATAGTATCAAGATGTCAAAAAACATAATTTGACATGTGACAGCAATAAAGTATCAAGTGTCAATTCATAGATTTTGATAGTTTTGACAGAGGTGTCAAAAATGTCAAATTGATACCTTTTGATAGTTGCAGTGAGGTGTCAAAAAATGGTGTGTCAAATACCCCTATATATATAGGGGTATTTGACACACACCCAATTTTGACACACACACCTCTGGGAAAAATTGACAGATATGATTTGACAATAAGAAAGAGACGGTGAATAAAAATGAAAAATATATTTTGTCCTTTTACCAAACATGAATGTATGGAATGTTGCGGAATGTATAGTATGGATTTTGAAGCATGTTCGCTTTTGCTAATTGGAAAATCCATGAAAGAAATTTCTTTTACAGCCGATAATGTAAATACTGATTGTGCAATTCGAGTCTGTGAAATAAATTCAGATCCAGAGGAGAAAACTCATGGCGACTGAATTTTTTTTAGCAATGAATCCGCCGACAGTAACACACCAGAAACATAAAGTTGCTGTCGTGAATGGCAAGCCAGTATTTTACGATCCACCGGAATTAAAAGCAGCCAGGCAGAAACTGATGGCATATCTTGGCAGGGAAGTTCCGGAAGAACCATATCGAAAAGGTGTTCGATTGGTAACGAAGTGGTGTTTCCCTGATGATGGCAAACATGGCAATGGTGTATACCGGATCACAAAACCAGACACGGACAATTTGCAGAAGCTGTTAAAGGACTGCATGACCAGAGTTGGCTTCTGGGAAGATGATGCTCTTGTGGCATCAGAAATCGTAGAAAAGTTCTGGTCACAGGTTCCCGGGATTTATATCAGGATCGAAGAATTATGACAGGACAGGAATTGACAAAGCTCTGGGAGTTGTACCCAGAGGCAAGAAACTTATATGAACAATATAACGGTATTCTGGTTGAAGATGATCCAGCCTGGAAAGAACTCACAGGCACAGCGGAAGCGTTGATCCGAAAGAGTAACACAGAATTATGCACAACAGTGATTCTGGAGACTGTACGTCAGCTGGAATATCTTGCAAAGAGGAGAAAAGCCGGATGAACAAGATGCGTGAATATGAGCGAGGCCGTGAAGATGGTCTTGATCTTGCCCTCAGGATAGTACGTCAGGGGGGAATTGAAGCTCTGGAGAAAGAAGTCAGGTTTCGGAACATTACCGGAGTACATACATCACTGGCAGTAAAGGATTTGGACAAAGCATCTGAACAGATCAAGGCAATGACCTTGGATACCTTTACAATACTGAGTATTGCAGTGCTGCATGATTATTTCGGATTTGGTCAGATTCGATGCCAAAGATACATGGATGGCATGGACAAGGGAGCTGAGTATCTGACAAATGATCTGGCAACATGGCCGGATTATATCGAGAGCATAAAGGAACAGCTTGGTATGAAGTTGGAAATTAGATGGAATAACTGAGGAGGGATAGCTTATGGATAAGACCTGTGCAACATGTATTGAGAATGACGATGGTCTCTGTGACCGCAAAGGGATCCTGGTCCATGATGAGGATTCGTGTAATCACCACAGGAAGAACTGGAAAGACGCGATGCTGAAACAGTTCTTCCGGAACGATGAAAGGAGCGGAATACGATGATAATAACAGTATTGGAGGTGTTAAAACTAATTATCTTACTGTTGGTAATTATATATGCAATCCTTGCCGCGTGCGGAGTTGCAAAACGAAAAGATATTGCAGCTGCAATCGTGTGGTGTACACTCTGGATCACATGCGTAATAGGACTGAGGTAGATATATGTACAAAGACACAATCACAAAAGAAATTGTGCAGAAATGCATAGATCAGGGTATGACACAGACGGAGATGGCAGTCAAGCTCGACGCATCGTTTGAAACAATCCACCGTCTGCTAAAGCAATATAACCTGAAACCGGCTTATAACCATGATACCGGGAAATACGACGAAGAGAAGATGAAGCGGTGCCTGCAGCAGGGAATGACCGCAAAAGAAATAGCGCAGGCATTTGGCGTGATCAGCACCACGGTTTCCAGATGGAAGAAGAAATACAATCTGGATATCCCGCCAACACCGAGAACACCACGCAAGAAGAAAGTCACAGATTGCAGAACTTGTATCTACCGGGCACGCGGGGAGAACTTGCCGTATAAATGTAATTATCTGGAAATAGCCGGTCATACCCGGAACATGGGACAACCGGAAGAAATCTGTTCGAAATACGAAAAGGGAAAGAGAGGAAGAAAAAGTGGAAAAAGAAAAGTTTGATACCTGTAAACATGCAAAAAGAACCGGGAACTTTGCTGTACATGTAAAACCCACCTGCAAACAGGCAACCATGATCCGCGGCCAGTTGGTAGCCAGTAAAGCCCGTTGCTTAAAATGTGAACTGTGGGAACCAAAGAAGACAAGGAGGAAGAAAGATGCTGATCAGAAGCCAGAATAAAGAAGTATTGACAAATCTTAATGCTTTGGCAGGCATTGAGATTGTAGAAGGACCTGTAGAAACAGTTATAACATCATATATCACTGGATGCAGTTATCTGCTTGGAGAATACAGTAACAAGCAAAAAGCTGTAAAGGTACTGGATATGCTACAGAAAGCTTATGCAGAATATGAAATGCTTCGGCTGATGTCAGCGGGCATGGGCGGCATTGAAGTCACATCCTATGAAAAAGTAGCTATCAATGAACTGGAAAAGAAACTTCAGAAGAAAACCATTTTCCAGATGCCGGAAGACAGTGAGGTGGAAATAAATGATTAAAGGAAAAGCTAAACTGGAGTTCGGAACAGGCGATATCAGAATGACGGGAGCTCTTAGCAACAACATCGGAGCTTTATGTTGCATTACGCAGCCACCACATGAAATAGGCGAGAAAGTTCCGGTAGAAGATGAATGGGATCCGGTTCAGGCAGAAGTAATCCTGACATTCTCCAGAACAGAGAGTATTGATGCTCTTATAGCGGAACTACAGGATGTAAAAGCAATGATGAACGGAACCTACCCGTTCGAAAAGGGAAGAATCAGAGAACAGAATTTGGATTTTAATGCATTTATGTACTGATCACTTTGCGGAGGAAGATGAATGAGCAAATGGTATGTAAGTGTCGGAATGAGCTTATCAATCGACTATGACGATATTGAAGCCGATGCAAAGGAAGAAGCTGAAGAAATAGCAAAAACGCGAGCATCAGAAGACATTGACTACAATAACTGTGATTGTGAAGTAGATAATATGACGGTGTGGTCTAGTTTTAAGGAGGACTGAATATGGGATATTGCAAAATCGAATGCCCAGACGGTGAAACACAGTGCCGCATCTACTGTGAGAAGCAAGGCGGTTGCGATAACCGGTGCGACATGATGGACAGTTATGAATATGCAGAGGAGTGTGAAAATTATGAGACTGATTGATGCAGATCAATTAATATTGTATTTAAGCAATTGCGCCTTGCTAGAATCTCCGAGTAATGTAGAATCTGCTGATGACAGAAAAGTTTCAAGAGCGGTATGTCAAGCGATAAAGGAATGCGTTAGAGTCGTGGACGAACGGCCAACAGCTTTTGATGTTGATAAGGTTATGAAGAGATTAAAAAAAGAATTAAAACTAGCAGACAAGGAAAAACAAAGGTGTGCAAAAGAAAATATATATCAATTCGATGAGGCGAAAGGATATGCTAGGGCTATTGATGTTGCAATCGAGATCGTGAAAGGTGGTGGAGCAGGATGAAACGTTTGATACACTGGATATTTAAGTCACGAAAGAAACAGCGCAGACATTGCTGTATGACATGCAGGTATTGGGACATGTGTGTAGAGAATGAAGGTGAATAGTGATGACATACAAGAACCATGAAGGTTATCCGGATCCAACGCAGGGAAAGGCCATCAAGGCAGCAGGACACATGCCAACGCATATTTATAATGCTTTTATAGTCTTGAACAATACTGCTGGTCTTTTAGGTCTGGAGATAACAGGGATTAGAGATAAGAAAACAAAAAAGGAATGGAAACGGGGAGGCTGACAACGTGGATAAGAGAATTCTGGAAGAATACATAGATGCATGTGAGGTGATCAGAGAGACAGAGGCAGAGATTCGGAAGCTGGAAGACAAAAAGAGTATCACTACAAATGAGACAGTATCTGGAAGCAATCCAGAATTTCCCTATAACCCACAACACTTTAAAGTGCAGGGAACGACATACTCTTATTCAGATGACAGCAGGCTCAGGGCAAAGAAAGAGATCCTGAGAAAGAAGAAAGAGAAAGCCGAAGAACTGAAACTGCAGGTGGAAGTATGGATGATATCCATTCCCTTCCGCATGCAGCGCATCATCAAGTATAAGATCTTTGAGGATATGACGTGGCAGCAGGTAGCTGATCGAATGGGAAGGAAGGTAACAGAAGCCAGTGTAAAGATGGAATTTAAAAGATTTTTTGAAAAAAATTAAAGTTTGTTACGAATGTTACTTATGTTACGATTCAATGTGATAATATGTATCATGAACGAATTGGATATAACCAATGCGTTTCATACGTACTTTCCCATAAAGGCAATTTATAACGTAGCGCCGCAACATTGTCTGTGTACTTCGAGGGTAGGAATAAATGTTGCAGACGTTAATAAAAAGATCGGCATAAAGCTGATAAAACCTCCGTGCAATCGGTACAAGCGGCGCGTATGGATTGCAAATTCCCCGCGGGAAAAGGTTATTGCTTATCCTGATGACTGCCGTGCGGTCCGAAAAGCACACCGGAACATAGCTCAGTGGAAGAGCGGAGGACACATAGTCCTTGACGTCGCTGGTTCGATCCCATCTGTTCCGATCACGTGAGGGAAGCGCGTGAATGCAGGTTTTCATAATAATATCTCCTTAAAGAGGCGGAACTGCTACCAGCTCCGCTTTTGAAATGTTCAGGTGTCCAATTCGGACACCTTTTTATATGCCAATTTTCGTACAGCGTGCACAGCACCAGCACATACATACTTTAGGCATGGATTCACTGTATGTAAGCGTTAGCACCTCCTTTCGTCACGGTAGCAATCGGCTGTCGTGTATGGTGCTGGCAGGACTGTATTTTTGAATAAAAGAAAGAGGGTGAGCCTGAGTGACAAAAAAACAGAAGATTTTTGCAGATGAATACCTGATAGACCTGAATGCCACAAGGGCTTACAAGGTAGCATATCCGGCCGTAAAGAGGGATGAAACAGCAGCTCAGGCCGGCAGCAGGATGTTGAGAAATGTCAAGGTTGCGGCATATATCCAGAAGCGGATGGAAGAGCGCCAGAAACGAACAGAAATAACGCAGGACAGGGTCTTGGAAGAACTGGCGGCTATTGCTTTTGCAAGAGCTACTGATTTCGCAGAAGTAAAAGACGGATTCGTTATCATAAAAGATACAGCAGGGTTATCAGAACAGCAGATTAAAGCTATTGCCGGAATAAAAGAAGGCAAGTTTGGCATTGAACTGAAACTGAATGACAAGGAAAAAGCATTGGAGCTCCTTGGCAGACATCTCGGAATGTTCAAAGACAGGGTGGAAGTATCCGGTCTGGAAGAAGAGAAAAAGAAACTGGGAGATATCCTGGAACAGTTGCGAGGGGGTGATTAAGCTCCATGAGTTCTGAAAGATTAATATTATCTGATAAATACAAAGCATTTTTGAAATGTAATGCACCGGTAGAATTCCTGGAGGGTTAGCACAACTGCAGCGGGCAAGACAACCGTCGGCCTGTTTAAGTTTATGTGTAAGGTTGCAGAATCACCAAAGAAGCTGCATATCCTGGCAGCAGATGACACCGGAGCTGCAGAGAAGAACATCATCAATAAAGATCTCGGCATTCTGGATGATTTCGGAATATTGACCAAGTACAAAGGCAATGGATCCGGAGAATATAAGATGCCACACATTCTGTTCCATACATCCGGCGGAGATAAAATCATCTTTGTGGTTGGATATGGAAACAAGAGCAAGTGGAAGGATGCCCTAGGCGGTCAGTATGGATGTCTGTATATCGATGAGATCAACACTGCGAACATAGAGTTTGTCCGTGAGGCATCCATGCGCTGTGATTATCTGATGGCAACGCTTAATCCGGATGATCCGAGTCTTGATGTATACAAAGAGTACATCAACTACAGCAGACCACTTCCGGAGTGGGCGGACAGTACTCCGCAGGAAATTAAAGACGAATTGAAAGAAGAACCAAAACCCGGCTGGGTTCATTGGTTCTTTTCTTTTGACGATAATGCCGGTCTTCCGGAAGAAAAGAAACAGAGAATCATACAGAATACCCCGAAGGGAACAAAGATCTGGAAAAACAAGATTGAGGGGCTGAGAGGAAAAGCAACTGGTCTGGTGTTCCCGAATTTCAGCAGAAAGAAACATGTTGTATCTGAGAAATGGTTAAGATCCCAGATGGCAGCAGGCAAGATTAAATTCAAGAAGTTCACCTGCGGACTGGATACTTCCTATTCTTCAAAATCCCCGGATACAATCGCAATGATGTTTCAGGGAATCACAGAAGACAGGAAGCTGATCACGCTTGCTGAAAAAATATATAGCAACAAAGAACTGGATCAGCCGCTTGCTCCGTCAGATACAGCGGTAAAATTTGTTGAATTTCTGGAAAGATGTCGCAAAGACTGGGGATTTGCAAAAGATATATTTGTTGACTGCGCAGATGCGGCAACAATTACAGAACTGCGGAAATATAAGCGTCTGCGTGGATGCTTATACAATTTCGTAGAATCTTACAAGAAAGTAGAAATACTGGACAGAATCAAGCTCCAGTTAGGTTGGATCCAGCAGGGATGCTATTTGGTATTGGACGCATGTACCAATCATATTACGGAAATGGAAAAGTATTCATGGAACGAAGACAAAGACATTCCAGAAGATAAAAATGACCATACGATCAACTCACAGCAGTATGGATGGATCCCGTTCCGCAATATGATCGGATTTGAGGTGGAGGAACAGAAAAGGTGAAATGGATGGAAAAATTAAATGAAAATATAAAAAAGACGGTCAGGAGCTGGTTGAATGTTCTTCCGGCAAATCCCTTTAATTTTCAGATTAATGAAATGATGGATTTTGAAGGACATGCGATCTTAAACCGTATCTGGTACAGAGGTGACGGCAACGAGCTTGAACAGATCTATCGACAGAATGCAGAATTTGCAGACAGGCATAAGTTCTGGGCAAGCAAGTCAACACCTGGTATGGATATACGTAAGATCCACACAGGACTTCCGGGACTGACAGTTAAAGTACTTTCTTTCGTAGTTCTTCCAGACATGAATGATTTTGAATTTGAAAATCCGTCGCAGGAAGAATTATGGAAAAAGATTGAAAAAGATAATAAATTCCATAAAAAGATAGAAAGTGCCCTCAAAGAAACACTGTTTATTGGGGATGGTGCTTTTAAAGTTACCGTCGATACAACTATCAGTGAGTATCCGATATTGGAATGGTACCCCGGTGACAGAGTAGAATTTATTTACCAGAGAGACCGAATTAGAGAAATTGTGTTTAAGACCCCATATGAAGAAAAGGGTAAGACATATGTACTGAATGAACGGTATGGCTATGGTTACATCATTAACGAACTGTATCTGGGAGATAAGCTGGTAGATATTAAGACAATTAAATCTACGGAAAATCTGGTAGATATAACGTTTGATGATTCTGTAATGTTTGCTGTACCATTGATGATTTACGAATCCTCCAGATACGAAGGCAGAGGCGGCAGCATCTTTGATGGAAAGCTGGACAGCTATGATTCGCTGGATGAAACATGGTCACAGTGGATGGATGCTTTAAGAGCAGGACGTGCAAAGACATATATTCCGGAATGTTTGATTCCGCATGATCCGGCAACTGGAGCACTGGTCAAACCTAATCCGTTTGATAACAGGTATTTTGCATCTGACGGCGACATGAGGGAAGGGCAGAAGAATCAGGTTATTACAGATCAGCCGGTAATTCCGCATGACAGCTATATGGCATCATACATCACAGCCCTTGATCTGTGCCTGCAGGGAGTTATCAGTCCTTCTACCCTGGGGATTGATACAAAGAAACTGGATAATGCGGATGCACAGAGAGAAAAAGAGAAAACCACACTGTACACCAGAAATGCAATTGTAAAAGCCTTGCAGGAAACATTACCGGATGTCGTTGCGATGTGTATTAATGCAGACAATATTTTTCTGCATAAAAAAGGTGCAGAAGAAGTGAAAGTTAATGTTTCGTTTGGAGAATATGCAAACCCATCTTTCGAAAGTCAGGTTGAAACGATCGCAAAAGCAAAACAGGGCGGAATCATGAGTATTGAACGATGTGTGGAAGAACTTTATGGTGATACTCTCGATGAGCATTGCAAAGAGGAAGAAATCACTCGTTTAAAAGCAGAACAGGGAATACAAGACATGGAAGAACCGGCGGTGAACATGACAGCCGGTGATTTTTATTCAGATCTGGAAGGCGGTGAAGGTGATGAGGGTAAAAGTAGGACCACGAATGTACAGAATGAGCCGCAAGGAGTACCAGGGACTACTCCAAATAGCAAAGGAGCAGGTGCCGATGGGGATTTACGCGGTGGAGAAAGCTGATTATGCGGAACTCCGGCGAGATAAATGTGAAAGCATTACAAAGCTAAAGGAACTGACACGACAGTTTAAAGCACAGGGCTTCAAGGTGTGGTCAAATGGCAAAGATAAACGATGAGTACGATATTGGTGCTGCTTTCGAAGCAATCGAGAATGAACTGATCTCATCCATGATCCGGAACTTCGAAAACCATAAGCAGGAAGAGCTAGACGAAAAGAAACACTGGTCGATGTGGCAGACGGAGATGTTAAAATCCCTGGAAAAGTACAAGCATGACAACCAGAAGAAATATGGAAAGCAGTTCAAGGACATCAACAAACAGATCGAGGTACTGATCAGACTTGCAAGAAGCGAAGGTGGTATGAGTCAGGAGAAACGGATACTGGAAGAAATCAAGAAAGGATTTCCTGCAAAACGTATTGCAAAAGGCGGCACTGCAGAGTTTTTTAAAGTCAATGACAGAAAGTTGGATGCGCTGATTCAGGCAACCACATCGGACATGCAGAAAGCAGAGGCAGCAGTTTTACGCATGGCAAATGATCAGTACCGAAAGATCATATATAACGCGCAGGTATACGCTAATACCGGAGCTGGCACATATGAGAAAGCGGTAGACATGGCAACAAAGGATTTTCTTTCTGCAGGTTTGAATTGCATCCAGTATACCAATGGAGCAAGACACACAATTGCTGACTACGCAGATATGGCAATCCGGACAGCGAGCAAGAGAGCTTACCTGCAGGGAGAAGGCGAAATGCGACAGCAGTGGGGGTTACATCTTGTGATTATGAACAAGCGAGGTTCTCCATGTCCGAAGTGCTTGCCTTTCGTGGGTAAGATCTTGATAGATGATGTGTGGAGCGGTGGCAGCGGTAAAGATGGAAAGTATCCGCTGATGTCCAATGCGATAGAAGCAGGACTTTATCATCCTCGCTGCAAAGATTCTCATACTACATATTTCCCAGGTATCACGAAAGTAGATCCGAAATACAACAAACAGGAAATCTCTGATCTGGAAGAACAGGCACGGCAGGAAGCCAGACAGCAATATGCCGAGCGTCAGGAAAAGAGATTTGGAAGACTTGCAGATTTCTCGCTGGATCCGGAGAATCAGAAGAAGTATGGTGCTAAACAAAATGAGTGGCATAAACAGAGTGAAAGCATAAAAGAGCAAGTATCTGTACAGGACGATATAAAGTCCGAGATTGCAGATATGAATATCAGACAGAATGTTCTGGAAAAACAACTGGCAAAAGCAAAAGAGAATGAAAGAACACTTACACAGAAAGTATACTTTGAAATGATAGGAACTCCAGAGGAGATAAAACGGTTAAAGCAAGTTAATGAAGAAAAGAAAGCAATAGAGAAAACACTTTCTAGCCTGAAAGATCAAATCTTGAGCACACAGGAAATCTACAAAAATGGAGTAGAAAAACGACTGATTGAAGACAAGGTTCTTGAGAAAGTCAAATTTTCAAGAAAAATGAATCCAGAAACAGTTGATGAGCTGGAAAGCACAATTAGAAACCTGCATGAAAAATACGGCATCATGCCAAAAGGAATTATATACAGTCCTGCAAAGGTAGAGGATGCGACAGCTACATACAACTGGATTGACGATACTATTTATATTTCCAATAATTTTAATGATCCTGAAAAATATCTGGAAAAGGTAAGGAAATCGGAGCAGTCACTGATCGAGTATAATAAGCATTATGATATCAAAAACAAAGCAAAACAAAGACTTGATGAGGCTGAAAGAATTTTGGCAGATAAATCAGTAAAAGGCTACGAGAGAGAAAAGGCCAGAATACAGAAAGTTGAAGCGGAAATACAGCTTAAAGAGACAAGAATGGCAGTCAGAGAGAATGCCATGGATTGCTTTGTTCATGAGTACGGGCATTTTATTCATCGACATGCAGAGACGGATTATATTCAGAAAAAGGCTGTTTACGGAATGAAAGAACTGGGAGGAAGTCTGAGAAGTGACTGGGTATATGATATAAACAAACATTATTCTGCAAAAGCAAAAATCGCAGCATCCAACATCAGTCGATACGCAGCAAAAAATCCATACGAGACCTTTGCGGAAGGGTTCCTTGCAATGGAAAAGGGCGAAAAAATTCCAGAGCAGATTGCAAAAGTAATTGCTGAAGCAAAGAGCAGAGCAGGAGTAAAAAATATTGCAAAAACTATTGATTCTGATATACTGATAACAGGAGCGAGAATTATAGACCCGGATAGTACAGATGGCATTAAATTCGCCAAAATGTATTATGATGAGATTAGGAACTTTTCGACAGATGCAAAGAAAATAGCGAAAAATCTTGGAAAAGAAGAACCAGATATCAAGAAGATTAAAGCATATCTTTTTGAAGATAAGTCTTTGTATGATCCAGACACAAAAAGCTATAGGAGATTTGATCCAGATTGTGCTATCGCTCAAAGCTGGCAACGTCTTATGAATGGAAAAGATATTAAGAAACATGATAGGACATTGATAGAGCATGAGCTTCTTGAAATGAGGATAAAAAAAGAAAACCCCGGCATAGAACATTTGGAGGCGCATAGATTAGCAGCAAGCAAATTCAATTATCCAAAGGAGGCAGGAGAATATTATGGTAATCTTAAAAAACATAAAGAAAACACAAAATGATATTTCGGCAGATTACTATATTGAGGGAACAGGACCCAAGGGGTTCATGAAAGTAAGGATCTCCGATGGTGAAATTGTAGAACATGAAAATGGAGGTTATGGATCTTCACATGTTATGAATGAATTGATACGTTTGGGGAAAATGGGAAATCCGCCCACAGAAAAAACAGTATTATGGTATTAATACCACCAGTCAGAAATGGCCGGTGGTATTTTTATACTCATTTTTAAATCTTAAGAAAGAGAGGACATGAAACATGAAATTTGAAGAAGCATTAAAAGCAATGAAATGTGGAAGTAAAGTCAAATTACCATCATGGGGAGGGTACTGGTGCTGGAATCCAGAGAAAGAAGCAATCATCATGCACACCAAAGATGGACAGGAATTGGATATTCGTGAGACACAGAATGTTGAATATACTTTACAGAATATTCTTTCTGATGAATGGACTCTTGCGGATAAAACTAATTGCCCTCAGCTTGGAGGAGAAGCAACATTTTCCTTCGGAGAAGCGATCAAATATCTAAAAAGAGGGATGAAAGTTGCGCGTAAAGGCTGGAATGGCAAGAAACAGTATATTCAGCTTGCGACCGGCATTTCTTACAAGACAGCGAATGGCGAAGTTGTGAATTGTGAACATGATGCAATCGGCAACAAAGCAGTGGCTTTTGTGGGAACTTCCGGTGTACAGATGGGATGGCTTGCATCCCAGGCAGACATGCTTGCAGAAGACTGGATTTTTGCGGAGGAATAACAACATGGAGAATGAAGAATTTCTGAGATTATGTAAAGCAAAAGTTGCAGAGTATACCAATAGTCACATGGATGTTACAGATCGGCAGCAGGTGACTGTACATGATGTTACATGATGTGTATGTGGTATGGAGCTGTAAGACCTTGCAGAATAACAAGGCGCTGCTTAGCACTACGGTACCAGATGGCATGTACTATGAGCTGACATATAACGGTGATAAGAATGAACTGTATATGGATGCCTATAAGAAGTTTGAAAACAGATGCTTCAAAATGTAATTTGCGCCGGCGCAATGGAGGGAGGTGAGAACGGTGAGGATAAGAGTAATCCACGATTTCAAAGACATTGAAAATAACCTGAAGCTCAGATCTGTCGGTGAAACAATGACGGTATCAAAAGAGAGAGCTGAGTATCTGGCACACATGAAAGTAGCGGAGATTATCGATTCGAAAGGCGGTGATCCGGAATCTCCCATTGAGGCGCAGGGTTAAGCGTCTTATTTTTATGTCCAAACACGATATGACGTGAAAAGGTGCGTGGCCGGTGACACCGATGACAATGGACGAAACAAGAGTGACACTCTCAAAATGGAAAGGAGTCCAGAAATGGCAGAGAATAACACAGGAACACAGAACAATGCAAATCCACAGGGTGAACCTCAGAATGGGGCACAGAACAACCAGCAGCAGACACCACCGGTAATTGACTATGGAAAGATTCAGCAGATGCTGGACGGAACTCTTGCGGCAAAAGAAGATACTGCCTTAAAAGCGTATTTTAGGCAGCAGGGACTCTCACAGCAGGAAGTTGAACAGGCGATATCTGCATTTAAAGAGCAGAAAGCAGCAAATCAGCCGGATGTGACTGGCATGCAGAATCAGATTACAGAGACGCAGGCACAGCTCGCGACAGCACAGAAAGCAGCTCAGGCAGCACAGGTAGAAAGTGCGGCTACAATGATGGCTGTATCTCTGGGAATTGAAGCAAAGACAATTCCATACATCCTTAAAATGGCCGATTTAAGCCAGGTGATGGGAGAAGATGGAAATATCAATGAGGAAACATTAAAAACAGCGGTAAATAAAGTACTGGAAGACATCCCGGCACTGAAACCACAGGTTGACGGGAAGACCGGCTTTACACAGATTGGGACTGGTGGTAATCCGGCACAGCATCCGCAGCAGACAACAACAAATCAGCCAACAGTACCGACAAAACGCTGGAACCGTTGGAATTAAACGTGTCCGATTCGGACACCTCAGAAAAAGAAAGAAGGTATAAGATATGGCATTAAATTATGCAGAACAGTGGAGCCCGGAACTCCTTGAAATTCTGATGCAGGGAACCCTGACATCTCCGTTTGTGACCAGCAATGTAAGATGGCTGGATGCGAAAACATTCCATTTCACTCAGATGAGCACATCCGGTTACAAAAATCATAACCGTAAAGGTGGATGGAATACCGGAACTTATGATCAGAAAGATGTACCATTTACACTGGAACATGACCGCGACGTTGAGTTTATGGTAGACAAAGCAGATGTTGATGAAACAAATGCAACAGCATCTATCCAGAATATTTCACGTGTATTCGAACAGACGTGGGTTGTACCGGAAACAGATGCATTATTCTTCTCGAAGGTAGCTCAGGCAGCGCAGAAAGAAGAAGGCTACCATGGATCCACAGCTACATCCGCGTATACTAAAGCAAAAGTTTTTAGTATGTTAAAAGATATCCTTGCAAAAGGAAAACTTAGAAGATACAAAGCAAACGGTTCCCTGATTATGTATGTTTGCAGTGAGATCATGGATGCCCTGGAGCAGTCCACAGAGTTTACACGTAAGATTGAGATGACTCAGATCGCAGAGGGCGGTATGGGAATCGAAACCAGAGTAACAGACATTGATGGAGTTCCGATCATGGAAGTAATCGATGATGAACGTTTTTATGATGCATTTGACTGGGAACCGGAAGGCGGCGGTTTTGCACCACTGAAAAAAGTTGCTGCAGATCAGGAACATAGTGTTGAAGCGGTGACAGGCGCACACAAAATTAATGTGCTGGTAGCGTGCGGACAGACCTGCAAGACAGTTCCAAAGATCAACAGCATCTACTACTTTGCACCTGGCACACATACAAAAGGTGATGGATATCTGTATCAGAACAGATCCTTCTCTGATGTATTTGTGTTCCCGAATGGCCGTGATGGTAAGATTGACAGTATCTATGTAGATGTAAACACTGCAGAGGTTGGTGCTTGATAAAGGGGGCAATCGAATGTCTTATAAAGCATACGTAACACCAGAGTATTATCTGGACCAGTATGAAGGCGGCACCATCCCGGAAGATGAACTGGAAAAAGCCCTGAAACAGGCATCCAGACACGTTGATTCCCTGACTTACAACCGCATTGTAGGTCGGGGATTTTCTAATCTTACGACTTATCAGCAGGAAATCATCAGGGAAGTCGTGTGTATGCAGGCGGATTTCGAGTATGAGAACGCGGATGAGATCAATAGTGTGTTATCTTCGTACAGCATCAATGGAGTGTCTGTACAGTTCGGCAGCAGCTGGAATGTGTTTACGGACAAGGGTGTAGCGATGAAACGTGATGTGTACGCACTGTTACAGCAGACCGGTTTATGCTGCATGTTAGCGAGGTGAGAATATGAGATATCCATGTCTTGTAAAAAAGAGTCTTTGTAAAACAGACATTACATGCCGATTTGAGCGCGAAGGCTTGAATAAGTATGGTGAACCACTTGATGTAATCGAGTATTCCGGAAAATGTAATTACCAGGATAAAGCCAGAACTATCTTTACTGCCGAAAAGAAAGAGATAAAAATCACTGGAACCGCACTATTTCCCGGTGATATCTGTCCGGAGCTTCCGGTTATCTCTGGAGGTACTGCGATAATCTTCGGGGTTAAGAGACGTATTGAGCAGGGAACCAAAGCAAGAAATCCGGATGGAACAGTAAATTTTACAGAGGTGATGCTTGTATGATCAGTGTGAATTCGGTTATAAAATTGAACCTTCCTAAGATTCGTCAGCTGACAGATGCACAGATAACAGCACTGGAACAGACGGCAGAGGCATTGCATACGGAGGTTGTGCAGGCACAGGTATTCCCACGAGATACTGGAGCATTGCAAGGTGAGCGAACAGCTATAAAGGCAGGAGACACCATTACAAAAGAATATCCATCCGGTGAAGTGGCATCGAATACCATTACAAAAGCAAGTAATGGAAAAGTATCACTGATAACTACAGCGCCTCAAGCCCGCCGCCTGTATTTCCATCCGGAATATCACTTCCAGACGGGAGAGAACCCGAACGCACGTGGCAAGTGGTATACAGACTGGCTTCCGGGTGGTAAAGAAGCTGATTTTGCGGCCAAGACATTCAAAGAAATCTACAGGAGGCTGACGGGAATATGATGATGTTGGAAGATGTAAGAGACTATATTGCGTCTCTTAATGTGGCAGATCATGTGTATATGGGAAAACTTCCGGATAAGGAAGAAAAATCCATAGGAGTTTATAACAGTAAGCATCAGCATGCATATCATACAGCCCTTGGAGGTTCCTCTCTGGAAGGCTATGGCGAGAAATACGTAACTATATTGATGCATTGGAATAAATCTCCAAGAGACACAGAAAAGACGGCTACAGAGCTGTTTGACAAGCTTAGAGCCATGCGAGATGCAACAATCAACAATGCAACAATTAAGTTTTTTCAGCCCTTTTATCCAGTCCAGGATGTTGGCACTGATGATGCCGGCATCTATGAAATGGTCATAGAAGGGGCTTTTATTTTTGAGAAGAAAGAAGGTAAAGAGACATGAAAATGAATATTCAGAAGTTTGCAGGGAAGACCAATGTATTCCCGGTTTCTGACAATCAGTTCAAGCTTGGCGCAAGCAAAGAAGCAGCTACAATGCCTGCAGATCTGGAAACTTTTTCTCCGTCGTTTTCTAATGGAGTAGAGACATGGACTCCTATGGATGCCGAGGGATGGCAGAGAGCATTAATGACCGCAAAGGCAGTAACGATTACGCTCAGTGGTAAAAGGAACATCGGAGATACCGGAAATGATTTTGTAGCCGGAAAAACATTTACAAACGGCCACGATTCAGAAGCTTATTTTGAATGGATTATGCCTGACGGTACAAGTATTTCCTGGCCGAATGCCGTGATTGATGTCAAAAACAATTCCGGTGGCGATGCCACAAACGTAGGCGCACTGGAATTTGACGTGATCAGTAACGGAAAACCGACAGTAACACCGGCACTGTAAAGAAAGGAAAGACAAAATGGCAAAGATTGTAAATATCACAGACAAACTGGAAATGGATGGAAATCCATTTCTGGTGATCAAAGATGAAAAACTGGAAGTAAATGCAGATGCAGCAACCATGTTAAAGATCATGGGGAAATACGGAGATTTTGAGGAAAGTGAAGCAACACCAAAAGATATTCTGGATCTGTACAATCTGATGTTTCCGGAAGAAAGCCAGGAAAAGATTGAGAAGCTGAAGCTGAGTTTTAACGATCTGTCGGTTGTTGTTATGGAAGCTCAAAAACTCATCACAGGTGCAGAAGATGATGAACAGGCGGGGGAGTCTCAGACCCCTACTATGACCTGATTGAGGATTATGATCTGATCGTATCCTCTTTCCAGTCACAGTACGGGATAAGGTTATCAAAAGAAGTACATGAAATGCAGTGGGAAGAGTTTCGACAGATGCTTATCGGTATCAGTCCGGATACGGCTCTCGGAAGAGTTGTTGCTATCCGCGCGGAAGATCGTAAAGAAGTTTTGGAGAATTTTACACCGGAACAGCACCGGGTTCGAAATGCATGGCAACCGAGACATGTAGAATTTATTAAGACTCACACGTCAAAAGAACAGGTAGATTCACAGATGCAGGCGATGAAGATGGCATTCATGCGCATGGCAGGTCTTGGGGGTGATTAGAAATTGAAAGGTTAAAGGTAAGGTGTCCTTTTTGCGGACATGAACAGAAAGTACAGTATACTCCGGATGCAAAATGCCGGGGTGTTTTTTTTAAGTGTCAGGCAAGGCACTGCAAGAAAGAATTTGAAATAAAAATAAACCAGGACAAGTAGTGCCACTGTGCCGATGTCCTCGTGACAGAGGCAGGTGGTATATATGTCAGCAACAAGCGTTGGACAGATCGGTCTTGATCTGGTTGTAAATAAAAATCAGTTCGAAAGTCAGATGGCCGGGATAACCGGAATGGCGAAAAAAGCAGGAGCGGCACTTGCGGCGGCTTTTGGAGTAAAAAAACTGGTTGATTTCGGAAAACAGTGTCTGGAACTGGGGTCTGATCTTGCGGAAGTTCAGAACGTTGTAGATGTTACCTTTCCGAAGATGACCGCACAGGTCGATGAATTCGCCAGAAGTGCAGCACAGAGCTTTGGTCTGTCAGAGACCATGGCGAAAAAGTACACTGGTACATTCGGTGCCATGGCGAAAGCTTTCGGATTTACCGAAAGACAGGCTTACGATATGGGCTCAACCCTGACCGGACTGGCTGGTGATGTGGCGTCGTTTTACAACATTTCGCAGGACGAGGTATACACAAAGCTGAAATCGGTATTTACCGGTGAAACGGAAAGTTTAAAAGATCTCGGTGTCGTAATGACACAGACAGCTCTTGATTCCTACGCTATGGCGAATGGATTCGGGAAAACAACTTCGGCAATGTCCGAAGCGGAAAAGGTAGCCCTACGTTATCAGTTTGTGCAGGATAAACTGTCAGCCGCACAGGGCGACTTTGCACGTACTTCCGGAAGCTGGGCGAACCAGTGCAGGATACTGAGTCTACAGATACAGTCTCTTATGGCAACGATCGGACAGGGACTGATCAACTTATTTACTCCGATCATTCGGGTAATCAATACGGTGATTGGGAAGCTTGCTACACTAGCAAATGCATTTAAGTCCTTTACTGAACTAATTACAGGAAATAAATCCAGCGGTTCAGACAGCAGCGGTGTAGCGGCAGTTGCAGGAGCAGCAGATGATGCCGGAACCGGTCTGGAGAACGCATCTGATTCTGCGTCCAATCTGGCAAGCAACACGGATAAGGTTGGACAGGCAGCACAGAACGCAGCGAAAAAGATGAAAGCCCTCATGGGCTTTGACAAGATCAACAAGCTGGATGCACAGTCAGATTCAAATTCTGGTAATTCTTCCTCCCCGTCAACAGGAGCAGGCGGCACCGGAGCGCTTGGAAGCGCAGTCGATTTCGGAAACCTTGCTGAGGGTGATACGGTTCTTGACAAGACAGATAAAAAAATGTCTGCACTGATAAAACGGTGTCAGGAACTTGCGAAACTGTTCAAAAAAGGATTCGAAATCGGATTTGGAAATTCACAGAAGAAAATCGACTCCATAAATGAATCCGTAAAAAACATCGGCAAGAACTTAAAGGAAGTCTTCACTGATTCGGCAGTCGTAAATGCAGCGAACCGATGTGTGAACAATATTGCTCTTGCATTTGGAAAAATCACAGGATCCGCAGCAAGGATAGGGCTTACATTAGCAGATAATCTTGTTGGTGGTGTTGATAAATATCTTGCGAAGAGCAAGAACTATATTAAAAAACGCATTGTTTCAATGTTCGATGCGACAGGAGAGATTGCAAAGCTTTCGGGAGATTTCAGTGTTGCACTGGCAGATATCTTTGATATTTTTTCAAGTGATGATGCGAAGGGAATCACTGCAGATATCATTCAGGTATTTTCAGATGGTTTTCTTGGAGCAGCAGATCTGGCGGTTAAATTCGAAAGAGATTTTGTATCACTTTTTACTGTTCCGATTATCCAGAATACAGATAAAATCTCCGGAACTCTGGAGAATATGCTTTCCCGATGGAGAACTGTATTTGATGCACTTTCACAGAGTGTTACAGATACGTTCGAAAAAGCTAATGAAGTTTATGATCAGTATTTTTCCCCATTTGTGGATGCAATTACACAAGGCATCTCAGATATCCAAGGAACGTTTCTGGATGCATACAATACGTATCTTTCACCGATTCTTGATTACCTGTCGGATAAGTTCAGCACTGTGTGGTCAGAGCATATCCAGCCGGCACTGGATGGGATCCTTGAACTGATGGGAAAACTGTTAGAGAACCTGGGAGCCTTATGGCAAAATACATTGGTTCCGTTCATCGAATGGATCATCAACAACATCATGCCGGTCCTTTCGCCGATCATCGGAACCATCGGCACTCTGATCCTTGATCTTCTGGCGGTGGCCGGTGATGTGATCAGCGGAATCACTACAATTTTAGGCGGATTTCTTGATTTCTGTACAGGAGTATTTACCAGCAATTTTAGCATGTGCTGGCAGGGGATTGAAGAAATCCTGCAGGGATTCAAAAGGATTGCTGCTTCGATATTCGATTTTGCGAAGAAAAATATCCTGCAGCCGTTTATTGATTTTGTGAAAGGAATTTTCCAGACAGACTGGTCAAAGAGTTTCGGAACATTAGGCTCTGTTTTAAACACGTTCCTTGGTACCGTACAGCGTATTTGGGGAAATATAAAACGCGTATTCAATGGGATCGTGGAATTTATTACTGGTGTTTTTTCTGGAAACTGGAAGCAGGCATGGAACGGAATCAAGGAAATTTTCGGAGGAGTATTTGGCTCTCTCATAGCACTGGCAAAAGCACCACTGAATGCCGTGGTTGATCTGATCAATGGATTAATGAACAAGCTGAACTCAGGACTGGCGGCAATTGAAAACGCGTTCTCATTCAGTTATGACTTTAAGAATCCGATTACCGGAACAAGACATTATGGACATTATGGAATGTCTCTTCCGAGAGTACCAACTATTCCACATCTGGCACAGGGCGCATACGTCAAGCCAAACACACCACAGCTCGCCATGATCGGTGATAACCTGCACCAGGGAGAAGTTGTAGCTCCGGAGAATAAACTGAGAGAAATGGCAATAGAAGCTGTCAGGGCAGCAGGCGGATCCGGTGTCACAAGGGAAGATCTGGAAACCATAATGAACCGTGCAGTAATGCGGACCATAGCTGCTCTTTCACAGATGGGATTCTACCTTGATGGTAAAAAGCTGGCAGAAGCTGAGAATGCAGTAAAAGCAGAAATAGATAGGCGCTTCAACACCGTGGACATTAAGTAGGAGGGAACATGAAAAAAGGCGAAATTTTAAAATCAGGAGATGTGGTCCTTCCTGCACCAACCACCCTGTCTACAGCAGATGAGATCATATGGACTTCAGACACCGGAAGGACACTGATGGGACGGATGGTTGGAGATGTAGTAGCTGAGAAGAAAAATCTCAGTATAAAGTGGGAGTGGTTGACAGACAAAGAAGTGAAAATGATTAAAAACCGGTTGATAGCCGGCTTTTTTTCGTTCACATTCCATGATTCAGGGATTGATTTTACGATCGAAGCTTACAGGGGAACGCTGACCAAAGAACATTACGGTTATCTGGGAGATGGGAATTATTACTACAGGACGGTTTCAGTAGATGTGATACAGAGGTGACAAGATGATCAATACAAGCATAGCATTCCGCAGAGCATTAAGCGAAAACAGGGAGTTCAGGATAAAAGATACGATCACCCTGAAAAATAAAAAAGAGATTCCGATTCCGATGATGGATCTGAGAGAGTATAAGATCAACGAAGCCACTTCTGCATCCGGGAAATTCGAAATAGGCGCTGCAGTGATTAAAGAATACAAGGTTACACTGGATAATTCGGAAGAACAATATGATGACTGCGATTTTGAAGGCGCAAATATACAGGCTGTGATTGGTCTGAAACTGGCGGATGGGACGTGGGAAGACCTGAAAAAAGGATTGTATCGGGTATATACAGCAACATTCGGCGAAACTACACTGCAGATCACAGCCTATGATGAAATGATCTATTTTGACAGACCGTACAGCAGCGAATGTGCTCTTTCCTATCCGGCAACGATCCGGGACATTGTACTGGATGCCTGCCGGCATTGTCAGGTGGATTGCGAGTCTGGTTCAATTGAGATGGGAAACTACATTGTCAAAACAAAACCAGAAGGAAGCATAACGTATCGAGACGTGATTTCATATTGTGCACAGATAATGGGCTGCTATGCACGAATTAATCATCTGGGACGGCTTGCTTTTGGATGGTACGATTTTTCGGCAGTAGGATCCGGTGATCTGGATGGCGGGATTTTTGATACCGCATCACAGGAAAAATATTTGTCCGGTGATGAAGCTGACGGCGGAACATTTGATGATTACAGTTCCGGATATACATACGATGGTGGCTCTTTTGCTGACATGGATACCTATCATCACTTCTATGACCTGTATAACAAGTCGATAAACGGAACCGACATCAATGTCACAGGAATCCAGATCACAGCAAAGAAAGACAGTACAGATGAAAAATATCTGTATGGCACGAATACATACGCGCTGGAAATCAAAGACAATCCTCTGATCCAGACAGATACGATGCAGCAGGTAGCGAAACACATAGGAGATAAGATTATCAACAAACCGTTTCGTCCGATGAGCATTTCTGTTCAGGGGAATCCGGCAATCGAAGCCGGTGATGTAGCTGTGGTATCACCAAAGACAACATCTTCATATACAACAGTGATCACAGACACCACATTCAGCCTGTTTGCGGCACAGTCGATCTCATCCACAGCCGAGACACCAACTGCAAAAACATTCACACGCTATGGAGCAGCAACAAAGCTACTGGAAGCCGCACGTAATTACACCGATCAGGAAATGTCTATCTACGACGTTGCCGTACAGCAGATGAACCAGCTTGCGGCAAACACCATGGGATTTTACCAGACAACGGTCCATCAGGATAATGGCGCAGTGATCGTGTACAGACATGATAAGCCAAAGCTGAGTGAATCCAAAATAGTATATAAGTCCGGCATTGACGGATTTTTCGTGACACAGAATTATACCGGAAGGGATTCCACTACAGTATGGAAAGCCGGATTTGATTCTTCCGGAAATGCGGTACTGAACATCCTGTCCGTGATAGGTATTCACTGGGACTGGGCAAGTGGCGGGACATTAAGCCTTGGCGGAAAAGGGAATGGAAACGGTGTTCTGAAAGTTTTTGATGAAAATGGAAAGTTAATCGGCCAGTGGGACAGAAGCGGTATTGTTGCACAGTCAGGGAAGTTTTCCGGGGACATAACCGGTGCAAGTGGTACTTTTTCAGGCAGATTGGATTCCCAGACAGGAAATATTGCAGGATGGGATATTTCAAGTGAGGGACTGAGTGCCGCAAAAATGAAGATCTACAGTAATAAGTCTATTGATGCAAATGATTCACCGGATGATATTTTTACTGATGATCCTTATACGAGAATATATAAGGATGGTATTTCAACAGATCAGATATTTGCAAATGAAATTAATTTTACACCTAAAAAGGGCAGCACGTATTACAAAGGCACCACGAAAACAGTAACTGTGGTAACGGATGTAAGTGGTTCAACTGTTAAGTCCACAAAATTAACATTCATAGATGGAATGCTGGTTCATGAGACAGTTTAAAAGGAGGGGCAACATGGCGATAACGATCAGAAAAGGACCATACGAGAAGTTTGATGCACAGAAGCTTCAGACGGGGGAAATGGCCATGGTGACAGAAGGGGATCCACATGCCAGTGACGGCAGGGCAATTTACGGATGCTTTTCCCCGGGTGATGTAAAGCGGATGGCAACTTATGAGGATATGGTTGAGAACGTGGACGCTTCCTGTAAAGAGGTCATTGACAGGCATATTGATGAAAAGACCGGTACGGCACTGGAAGCCTGCAAAGAAGCTACAAAAGCGGCACAGGATGCGGCAAAAGGAACAATCCTTGCAAAATCTGATGCTGAGCTTGCGACAGCAAATGCACAGAATGCGGCAGGAGCAGCCAATGATGCAGCAGAAAGGGCTCTTGAAGCTGTGAAAAAGTGTGAGGGTCTTATGGATAACACGAGGGTAACAGCACTTGAAGAAAAAATGGAAAAAGTACTGGAACTGCTTAAAAATGTCGTATCTACGGAGTAGACCCATGAGCAGGTCTGGGATTCCCCCGTAGGGAAAATAGAAACGGTAACTAAAAATCAGACACAGAAAGGAAAATAATATGTCAGTAAAAACAGTACAGGCCGTGATTAATGGCCAGACATACAACCTTACCCTGAACAGCAGTACAGGGAAATATGAAGCAACGATCACAGCACCCGGTAAATCCAGCTATACATTAAGCGGGCATTATTATCCGGTCACTGTAAAAGCAACAGATGATGCCGGGAATACCACTACAAAAACAGATTCAGATGCAACGCTTGGCAGTTCCCTTAAGCTGCAGGTTAAAGAAAAAGTCGCACCGGTCATTGCGATCACAGCACCGACAGCAGGAAGTTACATTATCAACAGTAAGCCTGCGATCACATTTAAGATCACAGATGATGATTCAGGTGTCAATCCGGAAACCATTGGGGTTACGATCGATTCCGGTTCGAAAATTACCGGAGATTCCATCACAAAGAAAGCAGTATCAGGTGGTTACGAATGTACATACACACCAGGTTCAGCCTTGTCTGACGGAAGCCATACGGTCAAGATTGATGCAGCTGATTATGACGGCAATGCAGCAGTCCAGAAATCCGTTACATTCAAGATCGATACAGTACCGCCGACACTGTCCATTACTTCACCGGTTGATGGTCTTGTTACAAATCAGGCGGCATGCACAGTCAAAGGTATTACCAACGATGTTACTTCCAGTCCGGTTACAGTAACGATCAAGCTTAACAGCGGCAGTGCCGAGGCTGTGACAGTAGGATCCGACGGAAGCTTCTCCAAAGCCCTTACACTGGCAGCAGGAAGCAACACGATCACGATCGTTGCCAGAGATTCCGCCGGAAAAACCACAACGATCACAAGAACCGTCAAACTGGATACCACACCGCCGACAATCAAGAGTATCACACTTACCCCGAATCCTGTTGATGCCGGCAAGACATTTGTCATCAGTGTAGAAGTAACAGACTGATATGGTGTCAAAGGTCTACGGCAAGGCTGATGGCGTAGATATCACCTTTTATCATGACCATGGGGACATCTGGCAGATAGATGTCCCCTGGAATGATGACGGGAAATACACTGCGGAAATATTCGCGGAGGATGATGGTGGAAACATAACTTTCCGTTGTAGCGCATTGTTTGTGATCTCGGGGCATGAACTACAGGCAGTGGTAATGTTGAATGAAATGTCTGCGCAGGTTGGCTGTGAAAAAATAAAATACTGCACAGAGATTATAGAAGAGCAGTTTGCAGGATCTGTGCAGGAAGGAGGGTATCAGATTGAGAGTGTCATATGTAGCAGAAGTCACGTTTGATTTTCCGGAGGCCAGATACCTTCGCGCGGTTGTAAAGCCGAAATGTGATGCGGATCTTCCTTTTTCAATAGACAATGCCCAGTGGGAGCTGTATTACAGGGATGATGACGGTGAGGAGATATTGGAAGACTCTGGCGAATGCGAGGTCAGTGCGCATGAGCTGTCAGCATTTATCCAGCCGCAAAAGACAGGAACATACAGATTCAAGTACATCTATGAGATCGCGGGTGAAACGTGGGTTGACAATGTAAAGATAAAGGCGGGGTGATGGGATGGCGGCAAATATTAAGATAGTGGATGTCAGCTTAATCCCAAACCCGGTTGCTGCCGGGGCAAGCCTTAAAATATCAGTAGAGATCCATAAGAATATTTGTTTATTGTCAGATTATGACGATTATCTGCTGGTAGACAGTGACGACTCCTATATTGATGTACAGAGGGACACGGTGGTCATGCAGGATGGTGACAATATATTGGTAGTTGATGATGATGGTGAATTGATTGAGACAGAGGAGGATTAACAGATGGTAGATGAACTGAAATCAAAAAAGATTGAAAATTTTCCGGAAAGTGCAGAACCGGCAGATACAGATTATTTCCTTAATGCGACGGGGAATGTAATGAAAAAAACAAAAGTGTCGCAGCTGATCACGTGGCTGAAGGAGAAGTTGGAGATCAATGCGTTAAACACGAAAATGAATGATTATGTTACTACTAAAAATTTTACCCAAAAAGTAACTCTGAAAAGTGGTATTGCGACTGTAAACATCAGTGCTGCATTAGATGGTTATACACTTTTAGGAATTGTGCGATGCAGTTTCGCGAGTAGTTATTTAACTACGACTGGATATACAGTAAGTGGAAATAATTTATCACTTAATGTACGAGACGTTTCGGCACCTACGACTTCCACAGCGTCGGCAAACTGCTATGTAACAGCATTGTATGTTAAAAAATAAATTGTTTAATTTGCGCCGGCGCAACCGGAGAAAGGATGAAAATATGAAAGAAAATTATATTAAAGCATTTTTTACAGGGGTATTTGCATTGATCAGTTCAATGCTTGGTGTGCTGACGATTCCGGTGATCCTGATGGTAGCATGTAATGTGCTTGATTATGCCACAGGATTAATGGCATCTACATACCGGTCACAGGACATTAACTCTTATAAGAGTATCAGAGGAATCATGAAAAAGGTATGCATGTGGCTTCTGGTAGTGGTGGGAGCGGTAATTGACCAGTTGCTTTTATATGCATCCCAGACCGCAGGTATTACATTACCATTTACGTTCCTTGTGGCATGTATCGTAGCCATCTGGATCATCTGCAATGAGATCATCAGTATATTGGAAAATATTAAAGATATGGGAGTTGCAATTCCGGCATTTCTTTTACCGATTGTAGAGCATGTGAAATCACAGGTAGAGGATAAAGCAGATATAAATAAAGATTCAGAGGGCGAGTGATCGTCCTCTTTTTTTTATGGAGGCAGATATGGAAATAAAAGGTATTGATATATCTTCGTGGCAGGGAAAAATTGACTGGAAGAAAGTGTCAGATTATGGAATGGACTTTGCCATTATCCGTATTACTGAGGTTGGAAATGTGAAGGACAGCCAGTTCGAAAACAACTTTGCCGGATGTAATAAATATAAGATTCCGGTAGGAGTATACAAGTACTCCTATGCCATGAATATTTCCGGAATTCAGTCAGAGGCAAGGAAAGTTGTTTCTGTCTTGAACGGTAGAAGAATCCAGTTTCCAGTATTTCTGGATCTGGAGCACAATAATCAGCGCGCTCTTGGATCTGAGAGCATCCACAAGATGGCTGATGCATTCCGTGAGATCATCGAAACTGCAGGTTATAAATTCGCAATTTACTGCAACGTAGACTGGTATGTGAACGTGATCTGCAGCCATCTGAAAAAGTACGATTTCTGGGTAGCAAGGTACCCAGCAAACGACAACGGTACGGTGGTTGAAAGACTCCGCCCGGATTTTGGTGTGGGCTGGCAGTATTCCAGCAAGGCGGTTATTCCGGGCATTTCCGGTAAGGTAGACAGAAACGTATTTTATAAGGATTATACAGAAGCAAAGAAGGAGGAAACAACGGTGCCAACAAAAACAAAACTGCAGGAATTTAACGATCTTGGTGATTTCTATGCCGGTAAAGGAACTGGTAAACCATATCTTGAAAAAGCTACACTTGCATATCTGGACGACTTCCAGCGTAATGCAGGATATAACAATTACACAAAGTTTGCCCGTGATGTCAACAGCTGGGGACAGCCGGGATGCCAGGGACAGCCATGGTGTGCGGTATATCAGTTCTGGAAACTGGTAAAAGTATTTGGACTGAAAAAAGCACTGGAAATCATGGGCGGTGGCTTCTACAACTGCCAGAGCGTAACCAGGCATGCAAAAGCAAACGGCACATGGAAGAAGACACCAAAGAAAGGCGCGCTGATCATCTTCCGGAACGGCGCGCACATCGGATCCGTGCGCACATACGATACAAAGTACGTATATACAAACGAAGGTAACACTTCCAGTGCTCCGGGAGTAGTGGCTAATGGTGGATCATGCCGGAACAAAAAATATAAACTCACAGATTCCGCGATTGACGGATATGTCTGGATCGATTACGGTGCAACCACTGATCAGACATCAACAGCGACGGCAGTTAAACTGAGCAAGACACCGAAGTATGTAGCGAAGGTTATAGCAACGGAACTTAACGTACGCTCCTGGGCTGGTGCAGAGAATCCGAAGATTAAGAAATGGCCACTCCTGAAGAAAGGAAATCTGGTAGATGTCTGCGATACCATCAAGGCAGCAGATAAGTCAGAATGGAACTATATCCGGATTGCCGGAAAGTATTATGGATTTGTTGCAAAGAGATATCTGAAGAAACAGTAATATAAGAAGAAACTCCGGCAGGTACCCATCTGCCGGAGAAATATTGTATCATCTGAAAATGTCAATTTTTTGCATTATAGGGTATTGAAGTCCGGTCCAGCAGAAAGATGCTGTTTAAAATGCTCAGTTTTCCTTGTTTTATAAGGCTTTTTAGGCTTTATATATAGCTTATTATTATATCATAGGGTATTGCACTCTGGTGGCCCGGACGGTGAGATCGGTGCGTCCATGCGTTACCTCTCCCAGCGTTTTACAATGCCGAACCGAACAGCGGTTGCTGTCCTGAATGATGTCGGTACGGAAGAACTGGCGCATCTGGAAATGGTTTCCACGATCGTTCATCAGCTTACTCGAGGATTGTCCATGGAGGAAATCGAAAAGAGTGGTTTCGGACCGTACTATATTGATCATACGGTTGGTGTGTGGCCGCAGGCTGCCGGAGGAGTTCCATTCAATGCCTGTGAATTCCAGAGCAAAGGAGATCCTATCACGGATTTGTTTGAAGATCTTGCCGCAGAACAAAAAGCACGTGCAACTTATGACAACATCCTTCGTGTAGTACGTGACATTCCGGAAGTTGCAGATCCTATCCGATTCCTGAGAGCTCGTGAAATTGTGCATTTCCAGCGTTTTGGTGAAGCACTCCGTTCTGTACAGGAACAGCTTGATGAAAAGAATTTCTACGCTTTCAATCCGAGCTTTGACTGCCCGTGCGAAGCATCCTGTAAAAATTCGTGAATCAGAGAATATACGCATGGCACTGCTTCAATACACAATGCAAAAAATTCAGCTCCCCAATGACGGGGAGCTGTTTTCACATTTAAACTAATATTTATTCAATTACATATGCATTTACGATTTCTCCGTAATATGCCACATGTGTATCTTTGTTTGAACCGGTAAACAGACTGTCTACATCCTGCGGATAAAATTTTGCTTTGTTTTCTTCGGTCATTGCATTCATATCCTGTGCCTGTTTGTAGACAACTTTACATTCAAGTGTCAATGGAAGCTCTTTTACTCCCGGGACAGAAGTCATTTCAGGCTCTTCATAAGTCAGACCAATTTCTTTTGCTTTATCAATGTCTCTTCCTGATTTGGAACCGCAGAAGCCGAGGATTTTTTTCGCACTGTCATCAATCGGAATGCTGACTGTAAATTCGCCAGTCTTTTCAATGAGACTTCTTGTGAAACGGTTTTCTCTGATAAAGGTAACAAAAATCGGTTTTCCCCATTCGATTCCAACCATTCCCCATGAGATAGTCATGGAATTTACTTTATCATCAGCTTTACCAGTAATGAGTACTCCTGATTTTACCCCTTTCAGAATTTCTCCCATATGTTCATAAACATCTATTGTTTTCTTCATTTTGGCTTTCCTCCTGTTTTGCATCAATATTCTGCAACTATTTTTCATCTTAAAATAAAAAAATGAAATCTGCAAGTATTTTATACTTTATCCGTTTCCCAATCCAATGTATAATAGAAACAATACATATCAAAGGAGTCTTTATTATGTCTTCAGCAAAAACTAAAAATTTAACGCCCATTTATGCCTTTATCCAGGGGTTGTACTGGATGAATTTTGCGGCAATCATGGGATATTCCGGATTTTATCTGCTTGGAAGTGGCTTTTCCAATACAGAGATCGGCATCATCATCGCAATCGCCGGTATCCTGTCAGCAGTTCTTCAGCCGGTACTTGCCAGTTATGCAGACCGTCCGGAAAGCCCTTCCCTGAAAAAATTTCTGCAGTTACTGCTGGTGCTGCAGCTGATTCTCGGAATTGCGCTTCTTTTCTGCAAATCAATATTGCTGACCGGAGTTGTTTATGGATGCGGCGTTACCCTGCTCCAGCTTCTGA
>ERZ1034691.530-NODE-530-length-29363-cov-7.122970_pt1 | contig 29363 bp, 24 predicted proteins | sample MGYA00520638_ERZ1034691 | MGnify/ENA primary metagenome ERZ1034691 (study PRJEB33766, sample SAMN09781763) | gut metagenome | biome: gut microbiome | host: Homo sapiens | place: Madagascar | study: EMG produced TPA metagenomics assembly of the PRJNA485056 data set...
GATATTAATTGCTGATCCGAGAGGGGAGTTTCAATCAGCGATGAGCAGATTGAAACAGGAAGGGTAAACTGCCAAAATGAGCGGTTACAGTTTGCAGGGTGACTTGTGAACTGTAACGGAAAGAGTACGATTGAAAAAATGATTTCCAAAAGATAAAAGACCATAAATAAGGGAGAATACCCATGGACGATACAAAAACAGAAATCATAAAACAAATATGCACAGGAGACTGGAAGGCAATCCCGGTTACAATGGGATTAAAATTTTTGAATGAACACCAGTTTACCAAAATCTTTGTGGATGCCGGAAAACAAATCAGGGAGTTTCGGCGGTATGGAACCGAAGAAACGGAACTTCGCAATGTTATATTTTGTGAAGAAAATATGAAATTACTGGCAAAACACATGCGCCCGGTAGATGATTACACGTGGTTGGAGAGACTCGTGATCTGTGTCGACAACTTAGTCAATGGGAGTGCTATGTCTGAGGATAATAAAAAAACGAGTAAACAACGTTTTGTGGAGATTGTAACAGACAAATGCCGTAAAATTCTGCCGGAAATTTATGGAAGATCACGGCTTGAAGAAATTGGTCAGGGAATGGAACAAATGAACAGCCGAATGGATCGGTTAGAGCGTGCGACACAAAATATCATTGATATGGGGAGCCGACAGAACCAGGAAGAACGTCTGCAGCAGAGGATGGAGACAGAAAAGAGACCGGAGACAGAGAAAAACATGCAGCAGAATGGTCCGACGGATATAGGGCAAATAGCCAAATGGGATTTATCCGATCAACAGGTGGAAGGACTGTTTGGACCAAAAGAAAACCGGTACAAAGATATCAGTCAGCTTACTGAAGCATGGAAGAAAGAACGTAATGTTTATCCGGGGTGGTACATTCTTCCCTACAACATATGCGCAGAACTAAGCAGCAAAACAAGAGAAGAAGGACTGTTGCAAAGCCATACATTTGTTGATTTAAATCGGATGTTTCTGTTTGCATATGAACTTGCATGGCGCTACGAAAAATGTATGCATTTGTATTCCGATTATGAGATCCATCACTTGTCCATAATCTGGGACAATTATTATGAAAAGGAAATCAAAAGCTGGAGTCACGAATTTGCGATATATGAAACAGAAAATATAAAGAAATGGTTTTATATTGGTCAGGTACTGCTTCGTGTATATCGCGAGGAGGGAAGAACAGAAGCGTGGAAAAATATCTATACGAGACTGAAAGCGTATGAGGCTTATGGGGTAAACGGAACCATAGATCTGCAGTTAGAGAAAGCAAAACAGGAGTATCATAGATTACAAATTCCGGCAATGCGAAGATCAATTGCCCATTGTCACCCGGACAAAGAACATTATGAACAGCGTTTGCAGATATTGGGGCTACAGGCGGAACTGGATGAACTAGAAAGTGTGATTCCTGCATTGCAGCAGCTTATGCAGGATATACAGGACGCAGAGATATCGAATGGGAGCAATGGACTGTATTTCAAAACGCTCAGAGTGAGTATTCTGCAATTATATATGCTTTGTGTACAGGGAAAATGGGATTATACGCAGAAATTTGAAATTCATTTACAAGAAATTCATCGGATACAGGAAGATATAGATAGTAATTGTGCATTGTTTGACTGGGAAATGTGGAAAGACAACGTGCAACATAAATTGCTTCGCTGGCATGTGCGCAAGCACGAGCAGAGAGAAGCGTTTCCGTTAAATCAGGAATATCGTACAATCATACAGGGAACGGGCAATGCATGTGAACCGGCATACCATTTTTACCGCTTGTTGGATAAGCTGGCATTACCATTAAAATGTGGGTATGTCACACTGCTGGGAGATTTGGAACAGCCATGGATCGAAGCAGTGTTGGAACAGATGGATTACCTTGGATTATTTTTGCTGTGTCGTGGGTGCTACAGCAGAACGATCGAAACATTGGTGGATCGCGCATGGCTGTGTACACTTTCACCGGATGTAGCGGGAAATATGGTTGCATTTCTGATTCATGCTCTTTCGGACAATATGGAAGAAATGGCGGATCAGGAACGTCCACAGGCAGGGGGAATTCTTACACAGATATTCTCAAATGTTCCCGAACTGCTGATCCGGTTTATGAGCCGATGCCCAGATGCACAGCAGGAAGATGCTTTATTGCTTGCAAAACAATTGATGGAATCAGAAGAACTTCCGGTATCATTTTCGATGGCAGAGTTGGGTGTTGGAATTATGGAAAATGTATCTGAAGCGAAGAAGTCACAAATGCTGGACGTAATGCTGCAGACAAAAATTGTAGAGCACAAGACCATGCATGGACATGGGGATGGAATTGACATTTTCAGTTATTATTTCCGGAAAGAAGATATCGGTCCGTTGCAGAGAAAGTGTATTGTAAGACCAGAAACTATAGCATGGTTACTGGAAATCCCGTCTGAGGCAGGATATGAATGGAGAACCAAAGTGCTTCGTCTGGAAACTTTGTACCGTCTGCAGCTATTGGATGAAAAACAGCAGCAGGCATATGCTGCATTGCTTTGGCATTATGTATCAGAGACAACAGGGCTTCCGGAGGGAAAGGATCTGCACCTGTTTGCTTATGAAAAATTACCGTGTCTGGATGCAAATATTCCAGTAAAATCTATTAAACAATGGTTTCTATCGAGGCGTTTGCAGGATCAGTTTGAAGATCAGCAGGGATGCAGAAGTACAATGGGAAAAATCCCTTATCTGGATGAGCTGGTTCTGGTCTGTGAAAATATGGAACCGGGATATTGGAGCCAAAAGGAAACGGAACAGCTTCTACAGGATATGCAGGCATATTGGTGTATTTTAAGAGGAAAACTAGAACAGGTGCGCCCGGAGAGCTTTACAGCAGACGAATTTCGGAACCGGGCACAGAAAATAGAGCAAACGGCCGCTGCGTTGTGTCGCAATACAGGTATGATAAGTACGCTTGTATCCGAACAATTACAATCAATGCTGCAGGAAATGTGTGCGTATAATATCAGCATCAAAGAACTGGAAATTCAGATAGCTAATAGTGATGCTCTGGCAGCATCCGTTTGCGAAGAAATGCAATCTTCTGAAAAAGAACTTACGATAGGGGCACAGACTGCAGCTTATCAGTATATTATGGCACATCCCACGGCAGAGGAGGCACAGGTCCTATTGAATGAATTCCTGAATATCCTGCGGTACCGAAAGACACCGGGGCTGGTGTCTGCGATATACTTTCTTCATAATCTGGTTTATGCAGATTGTCAGATCATACGGCAACGCGACAACCAGAACCACATGGATGCATGTCTGGAAATGCTTGCAGATATTCTGCGAGTCGAGCAGGATTGTGATATGCCGGTCAAGGATATCCTGCATGCGCGAAAAGCATGCATGTCTCTTGCGTTCCGGATGTGTCAGATGCCGGAGACAAGCGGGGGAAAAGGCGTGCAGCGCTGGAAAGAGATTGCGGCAGATGAGTGTGAAATGAATGAGATTCGGCAGGAATGGGTGTGGTAGATAAAGGTAAAATGCAGTAGAAATAATTTTAAAATGAAATTTAGGTTAGAGATAGAACAAAGAATGTAGTGTTGAAAATGATATATAAATGTGATAAAATATAAAGTTCGAAAATATATGAATAAACAAAAGAAAAAGAAAACACATCAGAAAACAAAAAAATTGGACTATAAGAAAATTGTCATTGGATTGTCAAGTGTATTAGCAACATTATATCCAATTATTAATTATGTGTATAATACATTATATCAAATAAAGTGTGAAAAGTTTTTTGGAATTCCGGGCAAATATTTCCATGATTCAGTTGATAGGCGTCTTATATATCTAGGATGTATTATAGTTTTTATTGGTATGTGCGCATTGCCCTTAATTATAAAAAGATATGATGAAAAAGATTTGAGACAGAAAAAAATATTTAATATGTGCGCATATGTTATCTCCCTTATTTTTGGAATGTATTTGGGATGGTTAAATATTGATAACTGGCAGGCAATCATGAAGCAGGCCTATAAAAAAGATAGCTGGATTGGAAAAATTGTTAATTTTTTGAGTGACAATAGTTGTATAATGATTTTGATAATTGTATTAGGATCTTTGGCTCTGTTTGGAATAACTTGTGATTTTATCGATATAAAAAATGATTTTGCAAGGAAATTTACTATAAAAATGTTTGCAATAGCTTTTTCATTGAGCTTTACTTTGATGTTTTTTGGAGTAATATGCAGATTAAGTATTAATATAGAAAATCAAACTAAGTATGAATTGGCTCTTATACAAGAACAATCATATGCTGTTTTGGCGGAAGATGATGAAAAAATATTGGTGGTTCCATATATAAAAACGGAAAATGAAGATTATGTATTGGATACAAGAAACTATTATTTTTTCGAAAAATATCAAGGATCATATCAATATGTGTATATGGATAATCCACCTAAAATTATTAAGCAGACATAAATGATAACAATAAAACAAAGATATAATTACCACAGGAAAAATAAAAAGGTACAGTTAAATGAAAATAGTACAATTATTTAAAATATATTGGCCAGACAATGGCGGTGGCATTGCGACGGTAATGGAAAGCATTGCAACAGTCATGAAAGATGAAAAGCAGGAAATCGTTGTATGCCAGGCGAAAAGAGGCAGAAAATCGACGGTAGAGAAGTATCAGGGAGTTCCGGTATATCGGTGCAGCCAGTTATTTGATTTCGCCTCTACACCGTTTTCTATTCGATTTCTTCAGGCAGCACATCGGAGAACCAAGGATTCCGATATTACGATTTATCATTTTCCATATCCGATGATCGATCTGGCAGTTTTGTTTGGACTTGTAAAAGGGAAGCTTGTAGTGTGGTGGCATTGTGATTTTGATAAATATAAATTACTAATGCCTATTTATAATGTATTTGTGCGCCATACGCTAAAAAAAGCAGATCGGATATTGGTGTCTGCACAGGGAAATATAGATCATTCGAATATTTTATGTGATTATAAAGAAAAATGCACGGTGATTCCGTTTTGCGTAAGTGATGGAATTCTCAAACGTGGACAAAAGTATTATAATCAGAGGGAAAAAACTCCAATTGACAATGATAAGCCTATTAACATTTTGTTTGTGGGAAGATTGGTGTGGTACAAGGGACTTGATCTGTTGCTGAAAGCGTTTGCACAGATGAAGAACAAAAATTGTACGTTGACTATTGTAGGCGGAGGTCCGTTGGAACAGGAATTACATGAGCAAGCGGGAAAACTTGGATTAAATAAAGTTTGTTTTACCGGTATGGTTTCGGAAGAAGAAAAATTACAATGCATTGAAAATTGTGATTTTCTTGTGCTACCGTCCACATCAAAGGCAGAAGCATTTGCCTTGGTGCAAATAGAAGCAATGGCATTTGGAAAACCAGTAATCAATACTGCGTTGCCAAGTGGGGTGCCGTGTGTTAGTATAGATGGGGTTACCGGGCTGACCGTTCAGCCGGGAAATCTATCGGAATTAACACAGGCGATGGACGAGATGACTGAAAATGATTCTATGCGAGAAACGTATGGAAGACAGGCTTATGATATGGTGCAGAAAGAATATACACCTCAGAAATTAAAAGAAAGACATATGCAGGTGTTTCAGGAATTGCTGGATGAAGGAAAAGCAATATGAAAATAGCTTTTGATGGACAATTATTTTTAAAAGGAAATAAAACCGGAATTGCGTGGTGTGCGCATAATTTAATTCTGGAATTAGCAAAATATCCGGAAAATGAATGTGTGATTCAATGCTTTTCGAAAGGATATTCCAAGGAACAGTTGCAAAATTTACGTGTGTACGAAGATGCAGGCTGTAAAGTGGAGTATTGCAGATGGTTTCCAAATGTGCTTTATAGATTGCTATGGAATTTTATTCCGATTCCTCATAGAATTTTCTTTGGAGAAAATGTGGATATTACACAATTTTTTAATTTTGTTGTTCCGCCTGGAGTTCAGGGGAGAAAGATCACTATCATTCATGATATGGGCTATAAAGCATATCCGGAGACTGTGAATCGAAAGACTAGAAATTGGTTAAGATTAAGCTTGAAAAAATCCTGTCGTCATGCGGATCATATTATTACCGATTCAGAGTTTAGTAAAAAAGAGATTATAAAGTATCTTAGAGTAAATGCACAGAAGATTACTGTTGTTCCATGTGCTGTGAATCATGAGGAATTTCACGCTGACTATCCTACAGAACAAATACAAGAAGTTATAAGAAAGTATCATATAAATGAAAAATATTTTTTGTATCTTGGAACAATTGAGCCACGTAAAAATTTGGAACGTCTGATTAAAGCATATGCAAAACTTGTTAATAGACACAAAGATGTTCCTCAACTGGTACTTGCAGGAGGAAAAGGCTGGTATTACGATGATATCTTTCAAATGATAGATACAGGTCACTTGAAAGAACAGGTGGTTTTTACTGGGTATGTAGATCAAAAGGATAGTCCTTTACTTATGAGTGGAGCAATAGCGTTTGTATTTCCATCGCTTTATGAAGGCTTTGGAATGCCCCCGTTAGAGGCAATGGCGTGTGGAACACCTGTTATCACTTCTAAAACATCATCACTTCCAGAAGTAGTAGGTGATGCTGGGATATTGGTTGATCCGGAGAACGTGGATGAGATTTGTGAAGCCATGGAAAAAATGATGATTGAGCCAGCTTATAGAGAAACATTGAGCTTAAAAGGAAAGAAAAGGGCTGATAAATTCACATGGCGAAAATCAGCAGAACAATTGATGAATGTTTACCAGAAGTTGTAAATAAAGGAATTATTAGGAATGATTAGTAGATTAAAAGAAATATATGCATATAGAGAAATGATAGTCTCTTTGGTGAAAAGAGATTTGAAGGGACGATATAAAGGATCTGCGCTGGGGTTTTTATGGACTTTTTTAAATCCTCTTTTTCAGTTGGCTGTATATACCATGGTATTTTCTATAATCATGCGAATGGGGATTAAGGATTACTACTTATTTTTGTTTGTAGCATTAATCCCATGGATTTTCTTTAGCACATCACTTTCGGGCGGAGCAAGTTGCATTATGACGCAGCAGGATATGGTAAAAAAGATTTATTTTCCGCGAGAGGTACTGCCGATTTCCTATGTAACAAGTCAATTTATTAATATGTTGCTTAGCTTTATCGTTATTTTCGTAGTCCTGATTTTTGCTGGATATAGGTTAAATCTGCTGGCAATTTTATGTCTACCTGTTGTTATGGTGGTTGAATATATATTGGCGCTTGGTTTGACTATGATTATGTGTGCTCTTACTGTATATTTAAGAGATTTGGAATATGTTTTAGGTATTATCACGATGGCGTGGCAGTTCCTGACACCAATTATGTATTCCATGGATTATGTGCCAGAACAGTACAGATGGGTATTTTCTTTAAACCCTATGACATATGTAATAGTTGCTTATAGAGATATATTGTATTATGGAAAAGTACCTGAACTGAAAAATTTATTGTCTGCTATAGTTATTGGAATAATTGCATTGGTAATAGGGTGGCTGGTGTTTGAACGTTTGCAGAAGCATTTTGTAGAGGAATTATAAATGAAACCAGATAACGCGATAGAAGTTAATAATATAACAAAGAAATTCAAAGTATATCTTGATAAAGGACATACTTTAAAGGAGAGAACCCTTTTTCGCAGCCGGAGAAAATATGAGGAACGTAATGTGCTGAACGGCATTAGTTTTGAGGTGAAAAAGGGAGAAGCCATAGGACTGATTGGCCATAATGGATGCGGAAAAAGTACAACATTAAAATTGCTTACAAAAATTATGTATCCGGATAGCGGTACAATAGAAATGAGAGGACGCATTTCCAGTTTGATCGAATTAGGAGCAGGATTCCATCCAGATATGAGTGGACGGGACAACATTTATACGAATGCATCTATTTTTGGTCTGACGAAAAAAGAGATAGATGCTAGATTAGATGATATTATAGAGTTTTCGGAACTGGAGGAATTTATTGACAATCCAGTACGTACGTATTCATCAGGTATGTATATGAGACTTGCGTTTTCTGTTGCAATCAATGTAGATGCGGATATATTGCTGATTGATGAAATATTGGCTGTTGGAGATGCTGCATTTCAAGCAAAATGTTTTAATAAATTGCGAGAGGTAAAAGCCAAGGGAACAACTATAGTAATTGTTTCACATACGATGAGCCAAATAGAACAAATATGCGATCGAAGCATCTGGATTCATGATGGAATTATAAAAGAAGAAGGAAAGCCAAGAATTGTAGATCCACATTATATGGAATATATGAGCGAAAAACTTGGAGAAAACAATAAGAAGCAAAAGACAAAAGAAATATCAAAAGAAAAGAAAATAGGTAATAGTTCGCAGAAAGAAAAAGTAAAAGAACGAAAAATACAGGTAGAGAAAAAGGAAGATAAGAAAAGATGGGGAAGTAAAGAAGCTACCATGGAGAGGGTTCGTGTTGTAGATACAATAGGAAGCGAAAAAGATTCGTTTTATAATACGGATGAAATCTTGATTATAATAGAATATAAAACAATATGCAAAATAGAGGATGCAGTTATTGGAATTGCAATTTATAGAGATGATCAGACATATATTTATGGCTCCAACACATTAATTGATTATTCCGAGCCAACAGAATTAAAAAGTAGTGGTATAATTCAATTGAAAATTCATAATCTTCCAGTGGTAGCTGGGAATTATACAATAGATTTGGCATTTCATAAGCCAGATGGGTTTAATTATGATTTTTGGAGAGAAGTATGCACAATAAATGTGAAGAATAAATTAAATGAGGTAGGAATTGTTAGTGTTCCACATGAGTGGATTATAGAATAAAAGGAGAAAAGGTGCGTAAAGTTTATAAAGTTCCTATTTTGGGAAAGTGGTTACAGGTTCTGGATTTTTTTCGAGCGATACCTGCAAGGTTTCAAGACTATGATCAGAAGATAGATAAAATTAATGAAACATGTGTCTCTAAAAATAAATTTGAGATAAACATGAATCGGATTGAGGCTAAGATTGCGGAGAATGACAAGTTGGGACAGAGTATAGAAGAACTTGAACAACATTTTTCAGAAACTATTGAGGCGTATGAAAAAAAATTACATTTTCTTACACAAGAAAATGAGAGCATAAAAGAATATTGCAGACTGATAGAAATGTCAAGAATTCCACAATCATTTGAACAGATTTTAGGCAATCAGGAATGGCTTTGTAAGCTGAATTTGCAATTAAGCATTCATCCGACTATTTGGGGAGATAAGAACAGATTGCATATTTCTCCATTGGCAGCAATGCAGGCGTGTTTTTTTAATACCAATTCTGGAAATATCACAATTGGTGATTATACGTATGCGGGATCAAATGTTAGTATTTTGGCCGGAAGTCATGATATGTATTTAGAAGGTCTTCCAAGGAGAGATGCAGAACTGAAACAGGATTGTGACATCACAATAGGAAAGGGTGTCTGGCTGGCATCGGGAAGTATTATTTTGGGACCGTGCAAGATTGGAGATAATGCTGTAATTGCGGCGGGAGCAGTTGTGATTCCTGGAACGGAAATAGAAGACAATGCGGTATATGCCGGAGTCCCTGCAAAGAAAAAAAAGATGGTTGATACAAGTTGTGCGATAGAAGACAAGCATGTAGTAAGAGCAATACAAAGGGAAAATGGAGTTCTATTTGTGGATGGGTGGTCGGATAAGAAGGAATTTATGTATGAAGACGGTCTTCAGATTGGACATTTGTATATCAAGAATAATGCAAGTATTTATACGAATAAGACAAATCTTCGGCTTTTATTAAGGAAACTTGTGGACGAACCTGTTTCTATTTCTATTTTTGGAACACGAGGAGAGTGGAATAAGGAACTAAACAATAGTGACGAAATATGGGATATCGTTTTGAATTGTACAGAAAATGATTTGAACGAGCTTACCGTATTGTGTACAAAAAATGCAATAGGGAAACTGATGATTTCTATTTTATAGTTTATGAGACATCGAATTATTGGAGAAAGCAAAGAAAGTTTAAAAATAAGAGTGGAAAATTTATGGAGACAGATAGAAAAAAATTTTTAAGAAAGCTGAAGACGAGATTAGAAGCGTATAACAATTTGGGGGAAACAGAGCTTCAAACCAATGTTATATCAATAGGTGATGAAAAAGTTGATAAGCAATATAGTGAGTTGTTGAAAAACATCGAAGAAGCGAATGAATCCAAACTTTTAAATAAATTGGGGATGGTTTCTTATAAAGGAGGAATAACGGCTAAGATTAATAGAGGAATGAAAAAGCTAATTAGAAGGCTTTATTATAAATTATTTGGTTGGTTGGTAATTCCTATGATAGATAGTCAAAATACTTATAACGGGAAAATGTATAATTCTATGTTGCTCATGAAAGACATTATGATACAACAGCAGATGATGATACAACAACAAAACGATATGCTACTTGAAATGAGAACGTATTTGAATAATAAATATGACAATGCGAAGCATAAGGATAAGGATAAGGAGTGTAAAGGATGAGAGTTGCTTTTTTCTCGCCATTAAATCCTTCTAGGTCTGGAATATCTGATTTCTCGGAAGAATTATTGCCATACATATGCAAAAGAGCAGATGTTGATATCTTTACGTCCGAGGACAGATTAGAGAATTCATGGATTAATGACAATTTAGATGTTTACAAAATTGAACAGTATGATAGTGACGAAATACGTAAACAATATGATTTGGCTGTGTTTCATATGGGAAATAATTATAAACTGCATTATAAAATTGCAGAAACATTTATGAAGTATGGGGGAATACTAGAATTACATGATGTTGCGTTACATCATTATCTTGCAGAAGAAACAATAGTAAGGAACGACAATGAAAAATATTTAGCAACAATGGAATATTGTCATGGAAGAAAGGGAAAAGAAGCTGCAAGAAATTTTCTTGATGGAAGGTCAGAACCACTATGGGAAAAACAATCACTGAAATATACCGTAAATAAGAAATTTGTTGATAGAGCACAAGCAATAATTACACATTCGGATTTTGCAAAACAGCTAGTTAAAGGAGAAAATTGGAATAAAAAAGTTAAGACTATTCCATTACATACGGTTAGGTTTTATGATGATTTTGAAAAAGAAAAAATAGAAAGTAAACTTCAATTAGGAATTGATAAAGAAGTATTGGTTTTCGGTGCATTTGGAAATTTGTCACCAAACAAAAGAATTGAGCCAATTTTAAAAGCATTATATCAATTAAAAAAAAGAAATCTTAAGTTTAGGTTTTGTATTGTCGGAGAGATTAGAGATATAGATATTAAAAAAGTTATAAAAGAGTATGATTTGGTAGACGAAGTTGTTATAACGGGATTTACTTCAATTGATGTATTCGATACTTATATGTCTGCTTGCGATATAGCATTCAATTTGAGATATCCTACACAAGGGGAGACATCGGCTAGTCTTCACAGACTGCTAGGAATGGGAAAACCTGTGCTGGTTACCGATATTGGTGCATTTCAAGAATATCCAGATGATATTGTGTTTAAAGTACGATATGATGAAAATGAAATTGATGATATTGTTGGACATATTCTTGCTTTGACGAAAAACGGAATGTTAGAAGAAAAAGGGAAACAGATTGTTTCATATGCAAGAGAACATTATAGTTTGGAACATAATGCAGATGAATACGTTAAATTTTTTGAAAATATAGTTACCGGAAATTATAAAGATGACAATATGGAAGAACTCCTAGATAAAATTATGGAACTCAAATTATTTAAAAATGATCATTATATAAATTGTTTGGTGGATAAATTATTCCCATAATTTAATTAAAACAGTTATATAGTCTTCGATATTTGTAGAAAGGAAATGCACGATAATCGATATCCTGATTATGATGCGAATAAATAAATGAAAAAGAAAATAGCTATTTTGCATGCACAAGTTCCGTTTGTAACAGGTGGAGCAGAATTAATGGTGAATTCATTAAAAGCGAATTTAATTAGTAGAGGGTTTGAAGCAGAAATCATTGCATTACCATTTAAATGGTATCCAGAAAATTCTTTATATGACAATATGCTTGCATGGCGGTTGCTGGATTTAAGTGAATCTAATGGACAAAAGATCAACTTAGTGATAGGAACAAAATTTCCTTCGTATGGTGCAATACACGATAATAAAGTCATTTGGATGATTCAACAATACCGACAGGTCTATGATTTATATGATAGTCAATATGGAGTGGGAAATGATATAAATGGAAAACAGATTCGTGAAAGAGTTTCGGACTATGATAAGATTACCATTCAGGAGGCAAAATCAGTATATACGATTTCAAAAAATGTCTCAAATCGATTGAAACGGTATAATGGAATAGATTCTGAGCCATTGTATCAACCACCACCAATGTATGGGAAATATAAAACCGGTGATTCCGGAGATTATATTTGTTCGGTTGGGCGATTAGATAAATTAAAGAGAAATGATTTGCTTATTGAGTCATTGGCTCATTGTGATAAAAATGTTAAATTAAAAATTGCGGGGAAAGGACCAGAGCTGGAAAATCTAATATCTTTGACAAGAAAGTTAAAGGTTGAAGATAGAGTAGAATTTTTAGGCTTTGTTCCAGATGATGAATTGATAGAACTATATGCAAATTCTAGAGCAGTATATTTTGCACCGGTGGATGAGGATTATGGGTATATAACATTGGAAGCATTTTTATCTGAAAAGCCTGTGATTACATGCAATGATTCCGGAGGGGTGCTTGAGTTTGTTGAAGATGGACATAGCGGATTTGTTGGTGAACCAAATGCAGAGTCGCTTGCAAGTTCCATAAACAAGATTTGGTTTGATAAGAAAAAAAGCATTGATATGGGACGGAGTGGTTATGAAATAGTTAAAGATATCAATTGGGATAATGTAATAAAGAAATTAACATGTTTGCTATGACAAAATAATAAAAATCTATTCCGTTAGAACATAATGGAAAGGGTACATATTTTGAAAGCCTAGCAAATTAGTTTTGGTAGTATTTAGTTCAGAAAACTTTGAAGGATTACATTTCTTATCAGTGTCAAACAAATTTTATTATAAGATAGACTTTATCTGGTTCGTTTTGATGAGTATATTGTGGAGCGTATGGAAGTATTTGTGCATATTGAATATTTTAAATTGTTAAAGTATTAATTATGAGTGTTATTGATAGAAAAATTTATTTTTGCTGGCTTGAAATGAGGATGATTTATGATGAAAAAGCAATATTTGCATCAAAAAATATATAGTTGAAGAATGCTTGAATGTGCATTTGAAAAATATATTAAGCCCGATTGTTGAGAATGTAATATTTTAAGAGAGTATTTAACATTTTTAGGAGAAAAGAAAATAGATGAACAATGTGATTCGTAATTTTGGGAAAAAAATAAATTTAAATAGTGCTATGTTAATTTATATGATAATATATGCTGTGGCGATGTTATTCTTGAGTTCTTTATGTACAATTGGATTGACTGGAGAGGGGGATGATTATACTTTGCCAGTTGCATCGATTCTAAATCGACGCAGTTTTAATATATTGCCGGAGGATGTCGCTTATTATAAAAAGCTATTTCCAAGGTGGAGTGAATGGATAGATGCGTATTCGCTGTCAGGTTATATTGCAAAAGGTGGAGGAGAGATGCCTTGGTATTTTCCGATATATGCGATATGTTGTATTCCTTTTACTGTTTTTTTGAAATTTTTGAATTTTCCAACAGAATTTGCATTCCCATATACAAATATTATGGTGATATGTATATCATTTATTTTTCTTGTTAAATGTCTAAAACGTCCTGAAACTGAAAAGGTGTTGTTACTAGCAATTTTAAGCGTGAATCCTATAATTTTTTATTTTAATTGGACATCTGCAGAGACATTTATATATGCAATGTTAATTATTGCCTGTGTTGCATGGTATAATAAATGGTATAAAAGGGCTGCGATTTTTGTTTCTTTGGCAGGTATGTTAAATCCAACCATAATGTCTATAGGAATAATTATGATTATTCATTATATGTTGTGTTGGATAAAAGGGAAAGAAGAGAAAATTTCATGGGGATTATACATAAAAGGAAGCATTTTGAAAATCTTCAGTTATGGAATGTGCTATATAATAGGAATTATACCGATGATTTATAATTACTATAATATGGGACATATAAACTTGACTGCTTCTCATAGTGAATATCTCACTGGACGCGAAACAATTCTTGAAAGACTTTTGGCATATTTGTTTGACTTGAATTATGGGATTATCGCATATTATCCTTTGCTATTGATCGTAGCTGCATTGTTGAGTGTTGTTGCAATAAAAAATAAAAAAGTAGACTATATTATTTGGGGTGGTACTTTTCTCATAAATATGTTATTGTATTCTATTATTACGCATATTAATTGTGGTATGTCGGGAATTGCGAGGTATAATGTTTGGGGAGTTGTTTTGCTTATCTTTGGTGTGTGTCTATGTAAAAATCAATTAGTACATAAAATTAAATTTAAAAGAATGATAAATGCGTTATTGGTAGTCGGCGTGTTTTGGACAATGTATATAGTTTTATGGTATGGTCCAAATGTTGCTTCAAATACGCAATATACATCATTTACACCATTGGCGGAATATGTGTTAGATAAGGCTCCAGGTATATATAATCCATTACATTCAACATTTAGTAGTAGAATTAATCATGTAGATGGAGGGTATGATTATGAAACCCCTATTGTCTATACTGCATCAGATGGATATATTAGAAAGGTATTGGCAAGTAAAAAAGATCAAGAGTACTTGATGGATAACTATGTATCCTGCACAGGGGATAATAAATGGTGGAAACAAAAAGTTCATAGTTTGACAGAAAAGGAATCCTATATCTCCGTACCTCCAAAGTATGCAATTGAAAAACTACCTAGTTATAATATTGGAGAAGAATTGCTGTTTGGTTTAAAAAACTATAACGCGGGCGATTATATTATATCAGGGATGAGTGAGCAGGAAGATTGGGGAACTTGGACAGATGGGCGTGAAATGATCATGCGGTTTCAAACAAGTTCAGATAGTGATGTGCTTATAGGAAAAATTAAATGCTCTGTTTATAATGAAAAACAAAAAATTTTGATATATGTGAATGGAAAGACAGTATATAATAATGAGTTTGACGGAGGTACTCTACAATTTAGTTTTTCCAATCCTGGGAAAGGAGAGGTAATTGAGATTAGGATTGAATTACCAAATGCTATTTCGCCATCGGTATTTGGAGCAAATGATCAGAGATTATTGGGATTAGGGATTACCGCAATGGTTTTTGAGGACGATAAATAATCAGAAAGTACAAAAGAGGATTTTAAAATTAAGGAAATGGATTTGAAGAAATGTTATGAAACAATACGATAGAATAATTATTGGGGCAGGATTATATGGATTATATTCTGCATTATACTGCGCTAAACAAGGAAAAGAAATACTGATTTTGGAATGTGATGATACACCTTTTAGAAGAGCAACTTATATAAATCAAGCGAGAGTGCATCAAGGGTATCATTATCCCAGATCAATATCTACAGCTATGAAATCTGCAGGATATTTTGAAAGGTTTAATCGTGAATATTCTTTTTGCATAAATAAGGAATTTGAACAAATATATGCAACATCAAGTGAATATTCGTGGACAAATGGAGGGCAATTTAGAAAATTTTGCCAGGCGGCGAACATTCCATGTGAAGAGTTACTGCCGTCTAATTATTTTAAGACTGGAATGTGCGATGGCGTTTTTCGTACAAGAGAATATACCTATGATGCAATGATTTTAAGGGATTATTTTTTGGAAAAATTAAAAAAATATAAGAATTCTGTAAAAATATTATACAATGTAAATATTGTGGCAATTAATAAAGATACTGATTCGTACATTATCCATGTGGAGAATGGCGAAGATTATAGAACAGGATTTGTTTTGAATGCAACTTATGCAGGAACAAATCAAATATTGGATTTGGTTGGGGGCGAAAAATTTAAAATTAAGTACGAACTATGCGAAATTATATTGTGTGATGTTAATAAGGAATTACATGGGAAAGGATTTACAGTTATGGATGGGCCTTTTTTCTCCATTATGCCTTTTGGAAGAACGAATCTGCACTCATTGACATCGGTTACATTTACCCCACATATGACAAGCTATGAGGAAACTCCAACATTTGATTGTCAGCTTGTAGATGACAATCAATGCTTGAAAGGGCATTTGGGAAATTGCAATGATTGTCTTGCTAAGCCAAAGACAGCTTTCCCATACATGGAAAAATTGGCGCGCAAATATATGTTAGATAAATATGATTTCAAGTATAGAAACTCCCTTTTTTCAATGAAACCAATTTTAATGAGTTCTGAGATAGATGATTCACGACCTACTGTAATTAGGATGCACTCAAAGAAGCCGACATTTATCAGTGTGCTTTCAGGTAAAATAAATACTGTATATGATTTGGACGAGGTATTGGAAAATGAATAATCGAGAACATAATTTTATATCTAATGTTGTTTACATTTATAATAATGAGAAAGAAATTGACTATTTCTTGACAAAAATAGCCAATTGTATGGTGGATAATTTCGAAAATTCAGAAATAATTTGCGTCAATGATGGATCGACAGATAAGAGTTTAGAAGAAATTAAAAAATTTGCAGAGAAAAGGAAAGCCGATAGATTAAGTATTAGCGTAATAAATATGAATCAATATCATGGTATGGAAAAAGCTATGAGTGCAGGTGTGGATTTGTCTATTGGTGATTTTGTTTTTGAATTTGATAAAATAAGCAGAGGGTATGGGGAAAAGGAAATTTTGATGGTCTATCAAAAGGCTTTAACTGGATATGATATTGTTTCTGCAGGAATCAACAGGACAGAAAACTTAAGTTCAGTTATATTTTATAAACTATTCAATACTTTGTTTGAAAGTGAAAACAATTTGCAATCTGAGGATTTTCGAATTTTAAGCCGCAGGGCTATTAATAGAGTGAAAAGTATTACAGAACGTACATATTATCGAAAAGCGATTTATGCAAACTGCGGACTGAAACAATGCTATTGTCTATATGAAAATAATCCTAAAAATATAAATAAAGAAAATACAAAAAGTAAATATAGAGTAGAGATGGCTACGGATGCATTGATTTTATTCACTAAAGTGGGATATTATGCTGCAATTATTATGACCTTTTTAATGGCGGTTATATTAATTGGAGTTTTGATTTATGCGATTGCGTTAAAAACTGTCTCAAATCCAGTGCCTGGATGGACTTCGACAATTTGTTTCCTGGCATTTTGCTTTTTGGGCATTTTTATCGTGTCTGCAATAATTATTAAGTATTTGCAGGTGATTGTAGAATTACAATCACCTGCAAATACTTAATAATTATTGCAGACACGATAAAAATAAAATAGGGGTAAGGATAAGTGAAAATAAATATTGTTTTACCTGTTTATAACGAGGAATTGAGAATAAAAAAAGGGATTGACACTTTATTAGATTATTTAGATAAGCATAGAGAGATCGATTGTGTTATTACAATTGTTGATAATGGATCAACGGATCAGACAGAACAAATTGCATTATTTTATCAAGAACGATATGAAATCATAAATTATAAAAAAATAAGAGAAAAAGGAGTTGGAATTGCATTTAAAACAGCTGTGAGGGATAATGATTGTGAAGTGATTGGCTACATGGATATTGATATGTCCACGGACATAGATGAATTGGGCGAAGTATGGAATATTTTTACGAATAATCGACAGATAGATATTATTAATGCAACGAGATATAGTGAAAATTCTGAAGTTATCGGACGAACAAAAGCGAGGAATTTTGTATCTGCTTGTTGTGTGGCCTTTTTGAAAAGACAGTTAGGAATGAAATCGTCAGATGCAATTTGCGGATTCAAATTTTTTAGAAAAAAAATTATAGAACAACTTGTTAATGAATCAAGTAATGAAACTGGATGGTTTGCTATTATAGAGATGCTTATTCGTGCAGAAAAACATGGTTTTACAATCCGTGAATTACCTGTAAAATGGATATATGAAGAACATACGAAGGTAAATATCTTAAAAGTTACATGGAATTATGTAAGACAGACAATTAAGTTAAAAGATAAACTAAAAAAGGAATACTAACAATGAGAAAAAAGGTTTATTTGGTAGGCAGTACAGGCTTTGTCGGAAATAATTTGGTAGAAAACGGATGTTTTGACATGATGGCACATTCTACAGATGTGAAAAATATGTATTATCATGAGCCGGATATTTTAATTTATGCAGGTGTTACGGGAACAAAATGGTTAGCAAATCAAAATCCTGATAGGGATCAGGAAAACATTGAGTCAGCTAAAAAAAATATTAATCTAATAAAACCCAAAAAATTAGTATTGATTTCTACGGTAGATGTATATGACAATCTAAATAAAACGAATGAGCAAAGTGTTATTTGTGAAAATAATTTACACACATATGGACAACATCGATATAGATTGGAAAAATGGGTAGAAAGCAATTGTTTGGATTATCATATTGTAAGGATTCCTGCTTTATATGGGAAAAATTTGCGTAAAAATTTTGTGTATGATTTGATTAATTTGATTCCAATGATGTTAAAGGATAAGGATTTGAAAAAAATCGAATTGAGAATTGGTAATATTACGAAATTTTACGAGAAAAACAATGACGGATTAAATGTGTTAAAGACGGGAATAGAACCTATGCGGTTGGCTGATTTACGCATGAAATTTGTTGATATAACAGAAAATGCCTTACAGTTTACAAACTCAAATAGTACTTATCAGTTTTATAATTTGAAGTGGTTGTGGAAAGATATACAAGATACAATTAATAATAAAATTAAAGTTAGGAATATTGTTACAGAACCGATTAAAGCAGGCGAATTATATCAATGTGTCGTTGGACGGCAGTGGATTAATAATGTACCAGCGGAGATAAATTATAATATTCAGACTATATATGGTAAAGAAAGTAAATATACGAAAAGTAAAGAAACGGTGTTGGATGATTTGAAAAAATATTGTATCAAAGAAATAAAGGAAAAATATGAAAAGTCAGAATTGTAAAGATGTTGCTCCGTATATTATTTTTGGAATATTGACAACTATTGTTAATGTAGTTGTATACTGCATATTGGTTTATTTCTTTAGATTTCATGTTTTAGGCGGTACAGTTTTGGCATGGATTATTTCCGTTATGTTTTCATATTTAACTAGTAGAAAATGGGTGTTTGAGAGCAATATTAGTACAAAATATGGTACAGTGAAAGAACTTTTTTCTTTCTTTTTATGCAGATTTATAACTGGAGTGATTGATTGGGGATGTATGTTTGTTTTTGCAGATTTATTTAACTATTGTGACTTATCGGTTAAGATAATAGTAAATATAGTTGTAGTTATTTGTAACTATTTTGCAAGTAAATTTATTGTTTTTAAGTAGAATGTTACTCAGGAAATGAGTGCTATTCAATGATTGTTATGTTATAATATCAATGACAGAAAAATGGAGAATGACAAATACTATTTGTTACATAAAGGAGAATGACGATATGAAAAAAGCACTGATTACCGGAATCACCGGTCAAGATGGAAGTTATTTAGCAGAGTTCCTTTTAGAGAAGGGATATGAGGTACATGGAATTACCAGACGTATTTCCATCTCAAATACACAGAGAATTGATCATTTGATTGCTGCTAATAAGATTAAGATTCATGACGGAGATCTTTCAGACGGAAATAGCATTGTCCGCATTATCAATGAAGTACAGCCGGATGAGATTTACAACCTTGCGGCACAGTCACATGTAGGAAATTCTTTTGATGTGCCGATATATACCGGTGATGTGGATGCACTTGGCGTCCTTCGTATTCTGGATGCGGTTCATCAGCTTGGACTTGATAAGAAGACGCGCATTTATCAGGCTTCGACTTCTGAACTGTACGGACAGGTGGAGGAAGTACCACAGAACGAGAACACTCCGTTCCATCCATTCAGCCCATACGCTGTTGCAAAGCAGTATGGTTTCTGGATGATGAGAGAGTATCGTGATGCGTATGGTCAGTTTGCCGCAAATGGTATTCTTTTTAACCATGAGTCGGAGCGTCGTGGGGAGACTTTTGTTACAAGAAAAATCACATTGGCAGCAGCACGTATTTCCCAGGGACTTCAGGAGTGTTTATATCTTGGCAATCTTGATTCCAAGCGAGATTGGGGATATGCAAAGGATTATGTAGAGTGTATGTGGTTGATCCTTCAGCAGGATGAGCCGGATGATTATGTGATTGCGACTGGTGTTCAGCACACGGTTCGTGAATTTGCTACACTTGCATTTAAGCATGTCGGGATTGATATTGAGTGGCAGGATCAGGGCATCGATGAGAAGGGAATTGATAAGGCAACTGGGAAAGTGGTTGTCGCTGTCAGCCCAGATTTCTATCGCCCTACAGATGTCGTTGATCTCTGGGGAGATCCTACAAAGGCAAAGACGAAACTGGGATGGAATCCACAGAAGACAAGCTATGAAGACCTTGTAAGAATTATGGCTGAACATGATCTTAAGATTGCTAAGACAGAGAAGATGTTGAAGGAATAGAATAAGATTATATGATAGAAAGCAAGGGATATTTCAGAGATGAAATATCCCTTTTCGGCTAAAGGAGAAAAAATGAAGTCTTTAATTATAGGTGGAGCTGGCTTTGTCGGCGCGTATCTGGTGAGACATTTAAAGAATGACTTGGGGCAGGATGTTGTAGTGACCAAGATGCCGAGGGAGCAGATCAAAGTAGATGGTGTCGATATGAACAGCATTCAGGTGTATGATCTGGATATTTTACAAAAGGAATCGATTGTTGCATTGCTTCGAGAGATTCGTCCAGATTATATTTATCATTTAGCGGCGCAGAGTTCTGTTTCTGTATCATGGAAGAATCCAGCTCTTACCGTTGATGTAAATGTGAAGGGTGGAGTGAATATCCTAGAAGCCCTCCGAGAGTTAGAAGATAAGCCTCGCGTTTTGTTTATTGGTTCAGGAGAAGAATATGGACATATTTTACCGGGTGAGACACCGATTAAGGAAGGCAATGTGCCACGTCCGGGAAATATTTATGCGGCAACGAAAGTCTGTCAGAATATGCTTGCTAAAATTTATGCAGATGCATATGGTCTGGATGTTATGATGGTTCGTGCATTTAATCATATTGGACCGAATCAGTTGCCGCTTTTTGTTGTCGCAGATTTTTGCAAGCAGGTAGCAGAGATTGAGGCGGGCAATAGAGAACCCGTTATGAAGGTGGGAAATCTGAGTGCAAAACGTGATTTTACCGATGTGCGGGATGTGGTTCGTGCCTATGCACTTCTTATGAAATCGGGATGTGCCGGAGAGACGTATAATATTGGAAGCGGGCATGCGATTGCAATAGAGGATATTTTAAAATGTATTCTGGATCATTCGTCAGTTGAAATTAGAGTGGAGGTTGATCCAGAAAGGCTGCGTCCGGTAGATGTGCCGATTATAGAGGCTGATACAACGAAGGTATATGAAGCAACCGGATGGAAACCGGAGATTTCATTGGAAAAGACAATTCGTGAAACATTGGATTATTGGAGAACAAAAAGTATTTAAAATTTATCAGATTTAGGGAGGGAAATGATAAATGAGAACATTTGGAGTGATTATGGCAGGCGGTGGCGGAACACGTTTCTGGCCGTTATCAAGACAGGCAGAGCCAAAGCAGCTTTTAAATTTAAGTGGAAAAGATCTGATGATCAATGAAACCATTGATCGTGTTGCAACAGTTTGTGATAAATCGGATATTTTTATTGTGACGAATGTAACGCAGGCTTCGAAAATGGAAGTTGTTACAGATGGACGTGTGAAAAATGATCATATTTTGAGAGAACCAGCGGCTAGAAATACTGCAGCATGTATTGGATATGCAGCTTTTGAGATTATCAAGAAATATGGGGATGGTGTTATGTGCATTTTCCCTTCGGATCACTATATTCAGAAGCAGGAAGCGTTTACGCAGACACTGAAAGAGGCAATTGAGGTTGCGGAGGGTGGATCTCTTGTTACGATGGGAATCACGCCGACGTATCCTTGCACTGGATATGGATATATTCGGTTTGACAAATCAGAAGAAGGGATTGCAAAAAAGGTAATCGAATTTAAGGAAAAGCCGGATCTTGCGACAGCGGAGAAGTATGTTGCAAGTGGAGAATATGCATGGAACAGTGGCATGTTTGTATGGAAAGCTTCTGTGATTTTGGAACAGTTTAAAGAATTTCTTCCAGAGGTGTATGCGTGTCTGGTGAAAATTGGGGACGCGATGGGAACTGACTCAGAGATGGAAGCAATCAATGAAATTTATCCGGTTATTCCAAGTATTTCTATTGATTATGGAATCATGGAAAAGAGTGATATTGTGAAAGTTATTTCTGCGGATATGGGATGGAGTGATGTCGGAAGCTGGGACAACCTTGGGGTGCTTCATGATACGGATGCCAATGGAAATTTTGTAGCTGGAAATCATCTGGCAATTGATACAAAGGATTGTATTACATATTCTAAGAAGCGCCTGATTACAACGATAGGTGTGGATAACCTGATTATTGTTGAGACAGAGGATGCGATATTGGTGTGTGATAAGAACCGGGCGCAGGATGTGAAGCTGATTGTTGATAAGTTGAAGGAAGATGGAAGGGAGGAATTGTTGTAGAGAGTAGAAATCAGAAGCCGGTGTGGAAATCGGCTTCTTTTATATAAATAAACTTTAATGAGTTAATTGGGTGATGTGCGCGAATTGTCATTTTGATGAAAAATACTTGATAAATGATATGGAGAAGCGTATTGTATAAATATAGAAAAGAAAACGTTGAATATTTGGTGATTTTAGTCTAAAGAATATCCAACATAGTGAAAAAATGGTAAAATAAAGACAAAATATGAAAAAAGATAGGGGAGACAGGTGGATAAAATGAAAGTAGTTGTAGTGAGTAATCCCGTTATTGAGTATTTCCTGGCAAAATTTAGAGATAAAGATACAAATTCTTTTGAGTGTAATGTTGCCGTAGAGAATATTTCTTTTTTTCTGGCTGGGGAAATCTCTAAATTTATGCAGACAAAAGATAAGAATGTAATTACTCCACTAGGGGAAAAAGTATGTCCAATAATTAATGATGACATAATATTAGTTCCCATATTAAGAGCTGGGGTATCAATGCTTGGAGCATTTCAAAGACTTTTTCCCATGGCAAAGACAGGATTTGTGTGGGCACATAGAAATGAAGATGCTGTAGCAGTAATTGATAAATCAAAGTTTCCTAAGAATGAGAATGGAGATGTTGCGATTTCTGGGAGGACAGTTGTAATATTGGATACAATGTTGGCAACTGCTGGAACAGTGAATGCAACAGTTGAGTTGATTATGAAGTATAGACCGAAACAAATAGTATGTGCATCTGTTCTTTCTACACCTTTAGGAATTAGAAATCTTTCTGGGGATGTTTCTGCTTTAGTAACTATTTCGGAAACAGACGGATTAGACGAACGCGCTTATATTTGTCCTGGAGTTGGAGATTCAGGAGATCGATTATATGGATGAAATAACGAAAATGGGTGTGAAGTTTGGGAAAATATAGATAGTACGGATAACGGATTTGGAGGTGAACCTATATGCTATTTGTTCTTGCAGGTCCTTCATATGTAGGAAAGAAAACGGCTTTGGCTCATTTTATGAAATTGTATTCTTTCTCAAGTATAATTCCATATACGACAAAACCATTGAAAAGACAAAGTGGTGAGATTGAAGGCATAAAATATCATTTTGTTGAACCGGAAAATTCTACAGATATTGATAATGATGAATTTATACATGATTGTCCATTTTCTTATAAGAATAATAGAGATTCGGTAATTTACGCATATAAAAAAACAGATATACAGCAAGCAATAGACAGTTATTCAAATTTTATTATTCATGCATCTGTTGGAAATGCGATTAACATTTCAAAGGAATATAGAGAAAAAAATGAAAATCACTTATTTATCATATTCTTGGATTATGATGCTGGATTAACAGAAGATTTTTTTAGAGCTAAATTCAAAAAAATGGATTCGCAATATCGAAATTGTACAGATGACAATGTGCTTATTGACGAGGAACAGTTTCAGAGAAGATATAGACATGCAAAAAAAGAAAGAGAAATGTATTCTAAAAACTCAAAATATTTTGATAAAGAAATTAAAGGTGATCAGCCATATAGTATTTGCTCAAATTTGGAAACATATATTTTACCAAAACTTATGGTTATGCCAACTTCTCCGGATAGGATTCCAGGACCTTTAAGTGATAATGACATCTTGTACATGATTGATAAGAGACAGAAAGATAAGCTATTAATCAAAATAGAGGGAGAGGTACTTCCTATTGAAGAATGTAAAAAACGACTTTCGGGATGTACGATTCAGTTATCATTAGCGGATACAATACGAGAAATTAAAAAACCCATGTTTCATGATTATATAGATATGGGACAAGATGAGCAATTTCTTGAGGTAAGACTTTCAAAGATATACAGAGAAAAAAATATTGCGTTAGGATACATCATTAAACCAAATGAGACTATTTTATGTTCTTCATTAGAGAGTATTAGTGTACCACATGATATTTACGCAATAGTATCTTCAAAATTTTCATATGCGCAATTAGGGCTTTCTATTGAATTAGGAACAAGTGTGATACAACCAGGACATGAGGGTAAAATTCATTTTCAGATTAAAAACAATACGGAAAATAGTATATGTATTTATCCCAATATTCAAGTGGCACAATTAGTATTGTTTAGGACGGTGCAACCCAGTTTTAAAAAGTATTGTGATGAAAAGGGGACACATGCATATGACAAGGAAAGTGTTTCACCTATTTCAAAATTTCGAAAAAATAATCAAAAATTGAAAGATGTCAAAAAACCAGGGCAAAATTTCTTTAAGAATGTTGCAGAGGCGTTTAAAAATAAAGTTATTCAGGCTTTACTTGGTTTGGTGGTTATTGGAGGAACTGGTTTTGTGTTCGCATCGCAAGTAGAGAATTTTATTGAAAAATATGTTATTCCAAGATGGAATTCTAGTCCTTATATTGTTAAGGGATTTGGAATTGCTATTATTGGATGTTTGTTTAGTAGTTTGTTTAGCTTTATAGGAGCAGTAATTGTTCATATAGGTGAGTGTGCAATTAGAAAAATAAGAGAGTTACTTAGATAAAAAAGTATTAAATAAAAATGAAATTTAGTTAAGGCAGGTACTATGAGATATTTTGGATCTAAAACCCTTTTGCGTAATCAAATTTTCGAAATTATATGTGAATATAACGGAGGTATATTTTGTGACCCATTTGGAGGGATTGGAACGGTTGGAGCCAAAATGAAAGAAAAAGGATTTCAAGTTATTTCTGGCGATATTTTGGATTTTGCATATTTTTTTCAGTATTCTTTGCTTGAGAGAGAGGGAAAAAATGAATTTAGCAATTTGAAAAAAGAAATAAATGCAAAGAATATATGCGATATAGAACTTTATTTAAGCAATATATATTCCAATGGGGGATGGTTTTGGGAAGAATATTCAAAAAAACGTAAATTTTTTACTGAGCGAAATGCAAAAAAGATACAGGCATGCATTAATTGTATTGATGAGTGGTATAGGTATGATGTTATTTCTGAAAATGAAAGAAAGGTACTTATAGCATCTTTGATCAATTCTTTTGATAAAATAGCTAATACAGCAGGTACATATTATGCTTATTTAAAAGAATTCGATAGACGCTCTCTCAAAGAATTCTCCTTTTCATTTTTGCCGGTCGTGGAAGGTAAAAAATCATATGTATTTAAAATGGATGCGGAACAATTAGTAAAAAATACAAAGTGTGATGTTTTATACTTAGATCCACCGTATAATGAAAGAAATTATTCTCAATATTATCATTTACCTGAAACAATTGCTGAGGGACAGGTACCGGTTCCTAGAGGAAAATCTGGAATATATCGATCAAGTAGTTTCGTTTCAGATTATAACAAGAAAGATAAAGCAACAAGTGCATTTGAAAAGTTGATTAGGCAGGCGAATGCAAAATGTATTTTGTTTCATTATACAGATAATGGGTTAATTGATATGGATGCTGCGAAGGAAATGTTAAAAGAAGTTGGAACAATTGAAAAAGAATGTTATTTTAATTGTAAAGGCTATAATACTTCTTCGAAACATAAGGAGAGCATGCATCATATAATTAAAGTTTGCTTATAGGGAGTTGAGACATGAAATATTATTTGCCAGACAGCAATAGTACATTGGATTCATATCGTATATTTTCTGATGTAGAATATATAGTGTCTGATATTGATGGAACGCTTACGTTAGGGAGTGCTCCTATAATCGAACAGATAAAAAAGAAAACAAATAGATTAAAAAGAAAAAAAGTTATGACAACGATTGCAACAGGTAGACCATATAGCGGGGCATACAATGTTATACAACAGTTAGGGATAGAATTGGGGATGCCATTAGTTGTATATAATGGGGGAGTTTTGATTGAACATAATACAGGAAGAATAATTAAGGAATATGTTATTTCGGAGAAATCAGCAAATAGAATTATTAGTATAGTTTCAAAGGAGAACGTGGGAATTTATGTGTATACATGCGATGTTTTACCTTTTAATATGTATAATATTTTAAATCAATATCGATTAAAAGAAAATGTATATTATGCGGGAAGTAAGAAAAAAAGTGTTGATATTAACGGGAAAAAAGTAAAGATGTTGACGGGGGAATGTATTAGAAATGAAAAAATTGTATCTATGCTTATTGAAAGAAAGAGTATTTCTTCAGAAATTTATAATCAGGTAATGAGGTGTTTAGAGTCTGATTCTGAAATTTCGAGTACAGACAGTGGAAATGGTTTTATAGAGATAAGAGCAATACAAGACAAAAAAAGTATAGTAATTGATGAATTAAAAGATAGATGTATAATGAAAAAAAGCATGGGAAAAATATTAGCAATTGGGGATAATGATAATGATGTAGATATGTTAAAAGCAGCAGATATAAGTGTTGCAGTGGCAAATTCGTCGTTAGAAGCGATAAAAGTATCCGATTATTTATGTGGTAGAAATAGCGCAGAAGGATATTTAGACATGTTGACTGTGGTGGAAAATGCAAAGAAATATTTTAAACAATAAAGAGAAAGAAAAACACATGGAAGCATATTTTTATTCATATTATGATATGAAAAAATTATTAAATAGAGAATTGAGAGAAAAATATAATGAAGAAAAATTGAATCTGATTATTGATTTGGGGATTGTTGTTCCGCTTGAAAAAGAAAAGCAATTGTATTTCTTGAAAAAGGATTTTTTTATTTGTAAAAAAATATTAGAGGAAAATTATAATATCGAAAAAGAGATTAATTGTGTTTTTGGATATAGAAGTGATTTGCTGTTTGATGTTTTGAAAATAGGGAATGGAACATTTGTAAAAGTATCTAAAGATAAAAGAAGTGGACTACCAGCATTTATAAGAAATATATTTTTTGATTTTATTCCAGTTTATTTAAAAATGAAGGATAATGCTATATATAATTGGGGTGAAAATTCTATTATTTCAAATAATTTTTATGTTAAAAAATATTTAGATGAAGTACAGGAAAGAAGAAATGTAATAAAAAAAATACAGAAAAGTGATTTTGCAAATACAAGTACGTACATGGGAATAAAGAGACCTATTATGGAATTTATCATGGAGGCAATTATACCTAATTGCAATGAAAATACAGCTTTTTTTGACTTGATGTGTGGATCGGGAATTATATCGAACGTTTTTTCAAAGTACGGGACAACATATGCATCTGATGCTCAATTATTTTGTCGGCTATTGGCAAAAGTGCAGGGACAAGGGATGAATTCTGAAAAGGCATATAAATTATTGGACAAAATTTATCCAGATTATCTGTATAACATGAAAAAATTGGATATTATGTTTGCGGAAAATATTAATAAGGAGGCAAACATTTTTCATATGGATATGGCAAATCCACAGAGTGTTGCGGAAACATATTTGGAGTTTATAAATAATGTAGAACTTTATTCTTCTACACAAAAGATTTCAGAAAGTATTAATTGTATTATAGAGGAGAGAAAGCAAAATAATAAACTAGAACCGTATTGTTTATTTACTTTATATTTTGCAAATATTTATTTCGGAGTTGAACAATCATTTCAAATTGATAGTATGAGATATGCAATTGACAAAATAGAAAATATAGAGGATAGAGAGTGGCTATTAGGAGTTTTGATTATCACAGCTAGCGTTATCGCCTCAAATTATGGCGGACATTTTGCACAACCTAGAAAGATAGAAGAAAAAAATATAGATACTATTTTGGAAAAGCGAAAAAGATCAGCATGGCTTGAATTTTCGAAAAGAATGATAGCTATTGCAGGAGAAAGTGAAACTAGGGAGCATGAAATTTCGATGGTTGAAGGTCCCTGGGATAATGCTATGGATTGGTTTGAAAAGCAAAGCATAAACAATGTTTTAGTTTACTTGGATGCACCTTATAAAAGGGAGGATTATAGTAGATATTATCATGTGCTTGAAACATTAGCCAGATATGATTACCCATGTTCTGAATTTAAGAGCAGATCTCGTTCGTCAAAATTAGGAGAGCGTTTTCGATCAGAATTTTCAACAAGGAATGCAAAAAAAATAGATGAACTCTTTATTGCTATTATTACCAGAATATTAAAGAATAATTTTATTTGCGCATGGAGCTATTCTAATAACGGCAATGGAGATATTACAAAAATAATTAGCCAGGTTATTGAAAAGAGTAAGTGTGATGTGATTATATATGCTATAGAGCATAAGTACAAGAAGCAGGGAAAAGCCAAAAACAGAACACTAAATAATGACGTAATAGAATATTGTGTTATTTTTAAAAATTCAAAACTAGTGTAGTGACCCATTGATATTTAGCAATACTATCGCCTTGTTAAGAGGCAGTAGTATATGCAGGATATAATGAACTGAGCTTTATTCGGGCATCATTGGTTCTGAAGTGCCAATTGACCTTTGCTGCTAGTATCGATCAAGAGGCAATGCCATTAAGCCAGTTGTTCGAAGTTTTGTTCGATAGCTCAGTTG
>ERZ1034691.536-NODE-536-length-29178-cov-6.222402_pt1 | contig 29178 bp, 43 predicted proteins | sample MGYA00520638_ERZ1034691 | MGnify/ENA primary metagenome ERZ1034691 (study PRJEB33766, sample SAMN09781763) | gut metagenome | biome: gut microbiome | host: Homo sapiens | place: Madagascar | study: EMG produced TPA metagenomics assembly of the PRJNA485056 data set...
GTTGATGATGGTGTTGAGAGATGGTTTGAAAAATATGACGAAGAATCTGATGAGTATGTTTCGTGTGCAATGTCAGAAAATACAGATGATTTTTATGCAGAATTTGTATTTTTCAAAGATGGAAAAATTAACAAATTTGTAAGTAACAAAGATTATCAGTTTGAATCATAGAAAGAAATTTTTCTTTCTTTGGACAGATTGGAGGTGACAATACATATGAGTTTTGATGTTAATGATATCGTAATAGAAAAAGTTACATTTGTTAAAAATTTTATACCATGTCCACCTAAAACAGATAAAAATTTCTGGGATAATGCAGATAAATATGAATTCAGCGAAGATAAGACAATGTATAAATTTTCAGAAGGATGGAGATTTATAGATGATGATTAATATATTTAGGAGAATAACACTATGAAAGGTAAATATAGAGGTTGTGACATAGAAGTAGAACGAGGTGGTGCAGAGTTCTTAACCTTTGCAGTATTCGATGATGGATATGAAGTGACAAGTGGATTTTCTAATAGCAGCGACACTATAAGAGAATATTATAGCTATATGAAAAGTGTAGTAGATGACTATAAAGAACATCCAGAAGATTACGATTAGGAGAATAACATTGTAAAAGCAGGTGGTGATTAAAATGTATACATGGATGGATTATCCAAATGCAGATATTTGGAATCACGATACATTTGAGACAGTACAAGAATGTATTGACGATGCAAAAGAGAATTATTTAATGAAGCAAGGAGAAACAATTTATATTGGTGAATGTCAGGATGTAGCAATTGGTGGAATTGATCTTGATGATACTCTTTGTAGAGTTGAAGAAGATATGTATGAGCAGGTTGGTGAAGTATCAGAAGGATGGGATATTTATTCAACAAGTGGATGTTATGCTGATAGACAACCAATTTATGACGAGTACAATGAAAAGTTCAGACGGCTTGTAATGGATTATATCGAAGAAATTGGTGAAACACCAAAGTTTTATACGATTGTCAATGAACAAGAAGTTGTGATTGAATAGGAGAATAACTGTATGTATGAAATTATAGAAGATGAATATAACCAGTTCTTACAAGATATGGCAGATGGATCAATGATATTTGGAAGATATATTGATGAGTCAGAGTATGAAGATGAATATTCTCACAATGATATTGACGAAGTACAAGATAAATTTATCGAAAAAGTCAGAGAATATCTACATGAAAATTATCCTGGCAAGTATGTAGTGTCAGGCGGTTGGTGTGTATTTGTTATGACACCTGATAGAGCAAGAGAAAGTCATGTATCTGAGAGAACTATAGAGTTGTTTACAGTGGAATAAAGAATCGAAGTAAAGATTCGTTTCTTTAGAAAATTTTAACAGATAGGAGTGATATAAACGAGAGTATATAAAGATAAACAGTATCTCATTTTTGATTATGAAGATGGTCGTACTGTGAAATATGATTTCGCAACAAAGACTGCTATTGGAATTAAAGGTAAGCCAGTAAAAAATTTATGCAGTTAGTTAAGTGGGTTTGCCTTAAATGAGTTATTTGATTGTTGCGATGATGAGAAGTATGCAAAGTTTTTACGATTTGTAAAGAGAGAAGAGTCTGATTATTATCCAATATATAACATAGGAACAATTCTAAATCGTGTACCACGATATTCAAACTACGAACAATTATTTTCAGCAGGAATAGATGAGATTTTAGACAATAGGAACAAATTCAGGTATACGATTAACCAAATTCCCAAAGCGTTAATTAAATTATGCAAAAACAGAGAGATAAAATTATCGAATAATATTCTTGAATATTATAAGAAGAATCCTGATGCTCATTTACTTGCATATAAGTTAGAATATATGAGTTTGACAGATGATGATATTTATAAAATTTGGTCAACAGATGATTATGACTTCGATAATAATACATATAAACAACATTATTGGTCTTATTTTAATAAATTGATTGAAGAGTATGGATATACTGCAAAGCCACTTTTACTATATATTGATCAACTAAAAACATTTGAAGCATTAGAAGATATTAGATTTGTGATTAAAGAATTATATGACTATGCAAATATGATGAAAACTATTAGTCCTAAATTTGATAAATATCCACGACATTTTCTTACAACTCATAAAATTGCTTGTAGGAATTACAACAGAATGAAGAAAGAGTTTCCAGAAGAGTTGTTCAGAAAGAGAATAAATAAACAGTACGAATGCTCTTTTGGTGATTACATATTCATTTATCCAGAATCTACACAAGATATTAAAGATGAGGCTGCATCGCAAAATAATTGCGTAGCTTCATACATAGATAATGTTATTGACGGTAAGTGTCACATTCTTTTCTTGAGAAAGAAGAATAAACCAAATGAGAGTTTGGTAACGATTGAAGTACGAAATAATCATATTGTACAAGCTAGACGAAGATTCAATGATGACGTAACAGCAGAGGATCAGAAAGCTATTGATGCATTTAACAAAAAGTTTGCGAATAAGGAGGATAAAGCAGCATGATTAAAGGCGATAAAATTAAATTAGTTCGTAAGATGGGTGTGTTTGATAACATTGGTGAGATTTGCGAAGTAACTGATATTCAGGAAGGTGGAGTAATCTGCTTTAAGTTTGGTGGTTGCCATCTTGGTTGTATGTCATATGACGAGTGTGAGAAGTATTTTGAGAAAGTTGAGACACCTGTAAAGAGAACTTGGAGTGAGTGGAGTGATTACCACATTTTACATCTAACAGATTTGCTTGGTATTCCTATAAACTTGAGCTGGCAGTACAGATATAATGGAAAGAAAATTCAAGTTAGAAGTGGTGCATTTAAAGTAGAAACTACATGTTATAAAGATGATACTTTTGACCTTAGTAAAGGATTGAACTTAGCCAAGAAAAGATTGATTGTAAAATATCTTGATAACCAAGTTAAGTCGATTGCAAAAGCGATGTAAAAGGAGAAGATAACAGAATGAACAGTAGCATTTTTGTTCCTAAAACGATAAATGTTGGATATCAAAATCGCTCAGGAACTTATACAGGAAAACTTGCCTATGTCATTTACTATGACGAAAAAGGCAAGCTACGAAAAGAAGCATCATGGAATAGTTGGCGTGATGATAAAATTCCGAATGATGAATTTGATAATGTCCCAACAGAAGGATTTGTACTAAATAAGAAAGCAGGTGATTACTCTACAGGATGGGATCACAGACATGCTTATTGTAGAGTATATGATCCAAGAGGATTTGAGTTTGAAATTACCATTGAAAATTTATTATACATTCTCGAAAATGCGAATTGTATCAAGGGTAAGGGACTTGAAGGAGAATTTATATATGGATGGGATGGTAAGGATTTAGTTCTTATGCCAGTTGAGTCACCTGACTATAAACAGATTGCAGCTTATAATAAAGTCGTACATAATAATGAATCCATTAAGACAAAAGATTTAATTCTTGGTGCAACATATCTTACAAAAGAAAATACCGAATGGATTTATATGGGACGTTTTGAAACATACGGTTATGGTTATGAATTTATACAGGATGGTGAAACTGTAAAAACTAAATCCTATAAAGATATTCCAAATGAACCAGCTCGATTTGGATATACAAAAATTTCTCATAAAGGAATTAACAACCTTCCATATGGTAAAATGCATTGGTTTGCAAGATTAAGCGATGGGAAGTATGAATTTGAGCAATTTAAAAGTGTCCCTAAAAACAAACTTATTAGTTGTCTCGATGATAAATGCACTTCTAAATATTCTGAAATTTATGATTCAATGGAATCATCTTATCAATTCTCCCCTATAGACAATAGCAAGGATAAAATTGTAAATATCTCATTTGAAGATTTTTATGAAAAAGCAATTAATACATATGTCGATGATGATATAACAAGAAAATATGTCAATGTTCGCTTTATGGTAAACAACGATGGAGAATATATTAAATATGAAATGACAACGCCATATAGGTCTGAAGATAACGGCAAATATACTGTTTATAAATATAGTGCTAAGAATATCTATTATGGAGATAAGGAAGCAATTGATATTTTCCCGACAGAAGAAAGAGAAGTGGAAGTACGTTATGGTCAAAAAGAAATTCAGACGCATATGATTCCAGTTTCTATTGAAACAGTTTTTGAAAAGTTAAAACCAGTATGTAAGCAGAAATATTTAGCAAATGGTAGAGAATATAAAAAGGAGTACGAGTTTAATGAGTAAAAATGATGACAGAATTTTAGAATTAAAGAAACAGATTGAAACTAAGAAGAAATCAATTTCTGAGAAAAAGGTCAGATTTATTCCTGAGACAAATTGTGTCCTCAATATGGATGGAATGACTATCAACCTTAATGTATGTTCAGATGATGCATTAGTGTTATTACTTATCAGACTTAATTCATACCTTATGTCGGCAGTTGACCTTGGGATGCCTGATTTTGAGATTTCAGGCTACAGTGTAACAGCTTGGATTAAGGATATTAAGAGTAAGATAGAGGTATCTAGTCTGAAGAAAGAAGAGTCTGATTTGAAGAAAATGGAAAGCAAGTTGGACAAGTTACTTTCTGATGATAAGAAAACAGAGCTGGAAATTGATGAGATTGCTGCTTTATTGAAATAAAAGAGAGAATAATACAATAGGTAGTATATTTCATAAAAATACATACTATATATAGTAGCCAGATAAAATAAAACTACTATATATAGTAACAAAATGGACAAGAAATATCGGTTTCATGCGAAGTTAGAAAGAGAGGAAAATATGAAAATTTTAGAAGGACACGAAAAAGAATATAAGGATTGGTATGATAAGAATAGTGACGGTTATGGTAGAGCTTGTTTTACATATGCTGAAAGATGGGCAGGAATGTTAGAGAACAAGATTGAATCTTCTACAGAAGATGTTATGAAAGTTATTGTTGATAATGCTGATAAGTTAAGCCATGAAGCCGACACTGAGGGCATTACAGGATATATGTATGGATGTGCAGTTAGTATTCTTTCACAGTGTTGGAAGTATGGAGAATATCTTAGAAAGTGGCACAATAAGGAATACAACTATGATGGCGATGGTGTTGTAAATCCAGCAATTTTATCAATTGGTTAAGAGAATAACTATATGTAGTTGATTAGTAAAATTTACATACTATATACAGCACTATAAAAGAGATGAACCACAATATATAGTGATAAAAGTACCAAGAAATTTCGATTTCTTGCGAACAGAAGGAGAGAAAATATAAAGGAGAATATAATTATGACATTAAAAGATACAGTAGAAATGATGAACAGTGATGATTATAAAGAGAGATTCAAAGCTGAGTATTATCAGTTAGTTACCAGATATAGAGGTCTTAAATCAATGCTTACAAAATGGGATGAAAGGACATTAAATTTTGAACCAACTTGTCCAAGAAGTACATATAATATGCAAATTAAGGCTATGACGGATTATATTGCGGTTCTTGAAGCAAGAGCAGTCATGGAAGATATTGATTTATAATCGAAGGAATCTGACATTTCTTTGGCTTTACAAACCTAGTGTTTATAAGGGTTTCAGAGGTCAAAAATTTTAAAAATGCTCAAATCGAGCGAAAATCCCTAATTTTCAATGATTTTTAGAGAATAACAATAATGAGGTGTTGAAAACCCTTATAAATCAAGGGTTTTACAGTATCAATATCAAGAAACAGAGAATATAAGAGTAGCAAGAAATCACTGTTTCATTCGGATTTTGAGGAGGTGAGAAAGTGAAGTGTCCTAATTGCGATAAAGAAATGGATAATAAAACCTATTGTAAAATGGAAGGGTTTTATCATTGGGAAGATGAAGAGACTTATTATCAGAAAGTTGAACATGAAAAATTTGTTTGTAAGTTATGTAAAATTACATATTTGAATGGTGAATGGAGGATTCCTGAGAAATATAATCCAACGGAAAAACAGGAAAAGACAATATTATTCATCAACGATCACTTAGGCATGGATATTCAACCTCTTACAAAACATCAATGCTGGTTAGATATTGGTAAGTATCTTGAAAGGGCTAAGAAAACTCCATTACATGATGACCAATATTATATTGATATGCAAGAGTATTGCGGTATGGATGAAAGTGATTTTTGCTAAATCATCCTGTTTTTAGAGAATATCTAATCAGTCTTGAACAAATCAGTTCAAAAATTCCAAAACAAGATGTCTCGAAAATTATATAAAAATCGAGACAAAACAAGAGAATAAATAAATGCGGAAAGCATTTGTATGGGTGGAAGAGCAGCATACCCTTGGGTTTTTATACTCAAAAATCACTGTTGAAGATAGATTTTTACATAAATTTATTATCTGTGTTCCGTCCATTTGGGCGTTTAGATATAAGTTATCAATTAAATTTTATTTATAAGGAGGATACTTTAGAATGGCATTTAAAGTACAAAAAGCAGTAAGAGAAAAAATTTACACAAAGGTAGCACTCATGGCACCTTCAGGCGGTGGTAAGACTTATTCAGCATTAAGACTTGCTACAGGAATGAAAGAGGAACTTGAAAAGATTACAGGAAAACCTTGCAGAATCTTAATGGCTAATACAGAGGGAGCAAGAGGTAGATATTACGCTAACGAGTTTGATTATGACATTATTGACCTCGTAGAGCCTTTCAATCCAGAGCAGTTTTCGGACGCAATTGATTTTGCAGTAAATGAAGGATATGACATTCTTCTTATGGATAGCACCTCTCCTGAGTGGGATGGTAAAGGTGGATGTCTTGAATTACAGCAGAAGGCTGGCGGTACATATCAGGCATGGGGTAAGGTAACTCCTAGACATGACGCATTTATCAATAAGCTTGCAACAAGTCCTATTCACTTAATCGCAACTATGAGAGGTAAAGATCAGTATGAGATTGAGAAGGATGATAGAGGTAAGACAAGCGTTAAGAAGCTTGGCGTTGGTGCAAAGCAGAGAGATGGTTTTGAGTATGAGTTCACTTGTACATTTACAGTAGACCAGAAAACACATATGGCAGAGCCACAGAAAGATAACACTCATATCTTTGAGAATGACAATGCAACACTTCTCACAGAAGCACATGGTCAGAAGATTATTAAGTGGGCAAACACTTCTGACATTGAGCCAACAAGACCTAAGTTCACAGCATCTACAGCAGCAACAGAGCCAACAGAAGATATTACAGCAATCAAGAAAGAGATTATTTCTCTTTGTACTCAGCTTGGAGGAACAAAGAATGAAACTCTTATGACAACATTAAAAGAGTTTGTACCTAGCGGAAATCCAAATGCAATTAAGGATGTGCAGAAAGCAAAGGATTGTTTAACAAAGATTAAAGAGATTCAGCCAGTACAGGCGTAATTATAAGGAGGACAAAAATACATGAATAAAGTAATTTTAATGGGAAGACTCACAAGAGATCCAGAGGTAAGATACACACAGGGTGACAATGCATCAGCAGTGGCAAGATTTTCTCTTGCCGTTGACCGTAGATTTAAGAAAGACGGAGATCAGACAGCAGATTTTATCAATTGTGTAGCATTTGGTAAAACTGGTGAGTTTATCGAGAAGTATGGTCATAAGGGTACAAAGTTTGTTGTAGAAGGACGTATTCAGACTGGTTCTTATACAAATAAAGACGGTCAGAAAGTATACACAACAGATGTTGTTGTTGAGCAGGTTGAGTTTGCAGAGAGTAAGGCTTCTGCTGATGATAATACAACAAACAACACTGTCAATTCAAACGCACCAACTGACACAAGTTTTATGGATATTCCAGATGGCATTGATGAGGAACTTCCATTTAATTAAAAGAGGTAGATATGGCAGATAAAAAAGAAAGAGAATATGTCTGCGCATACAAGTATTGTTTACACCACGGACAAAAGGTTAAAGCCTCTGAGTCCGTGGTAATAAACAAGAAACATTACCATTGGGATTGTGCAGGTATGAAACAAGAAATTAAAGACTGTGTAGATGCTTATATGGATTGTATAGAAGATAAAACACAGTTCCCTATTGCATGTAGAGCAATAAACACAATGGTTTTTAAAAACAAAGTACCTATAGAGTTTATCAGAAAAAATATTGAATCATCGAAATTATATTATTCAACAAAACCTGTTCAGATTCTATATGGACTTAGAAAGCTATTTTACGAAAAAGAATTTAAAGCATAGGCGGTGAGTAATTGCTAATCGAAAAAACTGACATCGAAAAAGCTAAAGATAAACTTGGCGATAATAATGCCTTTTTAATGGCAGAACTACTTGAATTAGAAAATTTTGATGACAAAAATCTGAAAGCCTGTTGTCCTTATCATAATGAGGACACCGCAAGCTTTATATATAACAAGAAAAATAAGACTTTTCATTGTTTTGGATGTAATAAAACGGTAGATATTATTGATGTCTTAATGGAAAAAGGAAACACATTCTTAGAAGCTGCCAAGTATCTATTCGAGAAAGCTGGTATCGAATACAGTTTTGGCGAAAAGGATGTAAGAACTCGTCACAATTATAGATATCCACATGAAGAATCAATAAATGAAAAAGAGCATGTAGTTGACTATTGGGGAAAGCGTGGCATTTCAAAAAATGTAATTGACTATTTGGATATTCGAGAAGATCCACATGGTAACGGTGTATTTAACTTTTATGATACAAATGATGTTTTGACTATGGTTAAGTACAGACCTGCAAGAACGGTGGAAAAACATTCTGGACAGCCTAAAACGTGGTGTCAAAAAGACGCTGATACATCAGCACTTTTGTTTAATATGAACAGAGTTAATACATCAAAGCCGTTACTTATAACAGAAGGCGAGACAGATTGTGCGAGTGCTATTGAGGCAGGATATATCAATACAGTAAGTGTTCCTCTTGGTGCTGGTAATCTTCATTGGATTGAAGAAAATTGGGATTGGTTAAACAATTTTGATTCTATTATTATTTGGTCTGATAACGATGAGCCAGGCATTAAAATGAGAAAAGAATGTATTTATCGTCTTGGTACATGGCGAACAAAATATATATCAACACCTGAATTCTTTGAAAAAGAGAATGGTAAGAGAGTTCCACTAAAGGATATCAATGATTGTTTACAAGTTGGAGGAAAAGAATTTGTTATGAATCTTATTTCAGAAGCAAAGGATGTTCCTGTAAAAAGTGTTGTTGATTATTCTGAGATTGAGGAACTTGATATTTCTCAGATGGATGGTGTAAAAACTGGCATTAAACCATTAGATGATGAGTTGTTAAAAATCTTCTATGGAACATTGACTGTATTATCAGGAAGACCTGGCAGTGGTAAGACGAGTATTATTGATCAGACAATAGCAAGGACTATTGATGATGGTAGTCCTGTATTTTTGTTTAGTAAGGAAATGCCAGAAAGAATGAGTGCAAATTGGTTTAATACAATTATCGCCGGCAGAAGAAATATGGTTGAAAGGACAAGTCGAGACAACCGTAAATATTACATAGTTCCACAAGCAATACAAAAGAAGATGCAAGCACATTATAATAAGAAGCTTTTCATCTATAGAGATGATGAGCCAAATGATGTAGATTCAGTTTTAAAATCTGCTGAAGAATGTGTTAGAAAGTTTGGATGCAAGCTGATTGTACTTGATAATCTTATGATGATTGACTTGAATTGTTCTGAAAGTGACAAAAATACGGCACAAACAAATCTGATAAATGCACTTATTAAGTTTGCTGCTAAATTCAATGTAGCTGTTGTTCTGATAGCACATCCGAGAAAAACACAAGATACAAATTCTGATATTGAAATGTATGACATATCTGGTACTTCTAATATTATCAATCTTGCTATGAGATCCATAGGTCTTAGAAGAGTTTCCAAAAAAGAGAAAAATGATCCGAAATCTAAATGGCATAACTACGATGTGGTTTTAACTGTAATAAAGGACAGATTACTTGGCAAGGCAGACTTCCAGATGGGATTATGGTATGACTTGACATCACGTAGATTTTATACAGATTACGATGAATATGACGCAAAATTTGCATGGGATGACAATGTATATACCGATAAGCTTCCATATGTTGATAGAGGCATAGATAACACATTTCCAGACAAATAAGGAGAATAAATTATTATGATGGATGAAGAATTAGATTTTTTACTTGGAACGATGCAATGGTCGTTTTCAAGACTGAATTCATATTATAATTGCCCTTACGAATGGTTCTTACATTATGTTGAATGTAATAAATCTGAAAATGGATTTTTTGGTGAATATGGTTCACTTATTCATAGAATCCTTGAAAAATATGAAAAAGGTGAACTTTCCTTGTTTGAATTGAACGAGTATTATGAGGAACACTTCGATGAGGATGTTCCTCACGATGCTCCACCAAACAAATTCGTAAATATTAGGCAGTCATATTATGACAAAGGTATTGATTACCTTGATAACATTGACCTTGATTTAGAAAAATATGAAGTTCTTGGAGTTGAGAAAAAGGTTGAATTTAAAATCAATGATAAGGATTTTGTTGGATATATAGATTTGCTTGTAAAGGATAAAGACACTGGTGAAATAATTATCATCGACCATAAATCTGCAAGCATTAAAATTCTTAAAAATGGTAAGATTAGTAAATCTGACCAACAACACTTCTTAGAGTTCAAAAGACAGCTCTATTTATATTCAATCCCTGTAATAAAAGAATATGGCTCTGTTTCAAAACTTAAATGGAATATGTTTAAGGAACAAAAATGGATAGAAGTGCCTTGGGTTCAAGAAGAGTACGATGAGGCTATTCAGTGGGCAAAAGATACTCTTGAACTGATTGAAAAAGAAAAAGAGTGGCGACCAAACCCAGATTATTACTATTGTCATTATCTTTGCGGTCAGAGGAATCATGCTTGTGAGTATAAGCCACAACCAACGAGTAAGAAGAATGAAAGCGACAATAGGCAGTATAACCCTGAAACTGACTCATATGAGTAGGAGGTGATATTATCAGTAATTATACAGTATATCATTTACATACAGAAGATTCTTTACTAGATAGTTGTACAAACTATAAGTTATATGTAGATAGAGCAGTAGAACTTGGACAGAAGGCTATTTGTTTTTCGGAGCATGGTAATATTTACAACAATATTGAGAAGAAAATGTATGCAAATAGCAAAGGTTTAAAATATCTACACGGTGTTGAGGTTTATTTGACAGCATCACTTGAGTCAAAACAAAGAGATAATTACCATACAATTCTTATAGCAAAGAATTTTGAAGGTGTAAAAGAAATAAACACATTGGTTGACTTGTCTACACAATCAGACCATATGTACTATAAGCCAAGAATTACATTCGATGAATTTTTTAATATTTCTGATAATGTCATTAAAATTTCTGCATGTCTTGCATCTCCATTGAGTAAATATCCTAATTTTATTGGAAAACAGGTTGATGAAAAAATAGCTGAATTAGAAAAAAATAAAGAAACAGAAGCTAACAGACTTTATACAGAATTAAATTCAGAAGCTGCAAGAAATCAGTTGATTGAAGATATCACAATCATTCATAACACATCTTATGAAATATATGTAGAACAATGTATTGAAAAATCCAATAATGCATTTGATTTACAGATAGAAGAAGCAAAATCAGAATTGGAAAATGCAAAGATTGTGTATGACAAACTGATGAAAACATATGACTATTATGAAATTCAGCCACATGTTAAGTCTATGGATCAGATTCGATATAACAAAATGCTTTATGAGGCATCAAAAAAATATAACAAGCCTTTAATAGCAGGAACAGATACACATAGTATTGATAGTTACAAGGCTGAGTGTAGGAGTATTCTTCAGAAAGCAAAACATATTGAGTTTTCAAACGAAGATGAATTTGACCTTACATATAAATCGTATGACGAGTTAGTTGATATGTTCAAACAGCAAGGCTCTTTACCTATGAATGTTGTGTTGGAAGCTATCGAGAACACTAACCGCATGGCTGATTCTGTTACAGATTACGAATTAGATACAGCTTTTAAATATCCGATTCTCTATGACAATGAAGAAGAGGTATTTGTAGAGCGTATCTATAGAATGTATCATGAAAAGATTGACAAAGGAATTATTCAACCAGATCCACGATATGAGGAGAATATAAAAGAAGAACTTCGAGTATTTAAGAAGATTGGCATGGTTGGATTCATGCTTTTTATGTCAGAATTGGTATGTTGGTGTTGGGATAATGGTATACCAATTGGTTTTTGTAGAGGTTCTGTTGGTGGTTCAACTATTGCATATTTAACAGATATTATTGATGTAAACCCTATAGTATGGAACACGGTGTTCTCTCGATTTGCCAATGAGGATAGAAAAGAGATTGGTGATATTGATTTGGATATTGCACCATCACAAAGGCATTTAGTATATGAGCATATCATTGAAAAGTTTGGTGCTGATAAAACAGCTTATGTGTTGGCTATCGGCACGATTTCTGACAAAGGTACTATTGATGAGATTGGACGAGCTTTGAATATGCCACTTGGAGATGTCAAGCAAGTAAAAGCTCAGTATTCATTATTTACAGATGGTATTACTGATTGCAATGACAAGATTAAGAAAATTGAATCTATTGATGGATATGAAAATAATGAAAAGTGCTTAAAAGACTTGGAAGAACTTAGAAGTAAACTTGAGTATAACGAAAAGTCTTTGAAGGACTTAAAAGAAAAACAATATCCTAAGTTATTCTATTATTTTGACGGTCTTGTAGGAACAGCAATTTCTCAGTCGATGCATCCAGCAGGTATTATTGTAAGTCCAGTAACACTACCTGATAATTATGGAACATTCTGGTCTAAGGATGGCAAACGTATTTTGAGTATTAATATGGAAGAAATTCATGAAGTTTCCCTCGTAAAATACGATTTGCTTGGTCTGAAAAACATAGAGATTATCAAAGATACATGTGAATTAGCACATATTCCGTATCCAAAATCCCATACAGTCAATTGGAATGACGAAAAGGTTTGGGCGCATATTGCAGATAGTCCAGTAGGCATATTTCAGTTTGAATCAAAGTTTGCCTATGATTCAATGAAAAAGTTTGAATGTCATTGCGTAAACGACTTGTCGCTTGTAAACGCTTCAATTAGACCTTCAGGAGAATCATATAGAGATAGGTTATTAGCACATGAACCAAACAAAAATCCATCGGAGTTGATTGATAAATTGTTGGAAGATAATCATGGATTCCTTATATTCCAGGAGGACACAATTAAATTCCTTACAAATATTTGTGGTTTGAGTGGTAGTGATGCTGATAATATTCGTAGAGCTATTGGACGTAAACAAAAAGATCGTCTTGAAGCTGCGTTACCGTCTATTCTTGAAGGATATTGTAATATGTCCTCTCAGCCTAGAGAAATTGCAGAAAAAGAAGCACAAGCCTTTTTGAAGATTATAGAGGATAGTTCTAATTACCAGTTTGGTTTTAACCATTCAACAGGATATTCAATGATAGGGTACATGTGTGCTTATCTCAGATATTATTATCCACGAGAATTTATTACTGCATATCTAAATAATGCCAATAATGAAGATGATATCATGCTTGGCACAGAACTAGCAAAGCAACTTGGCATTACAATTCATAGCATTAAATTCAGACATTCTACTGCAAAGTATTCTTGTGATAAAGATGGTATTTACAAGGGTATTGCTTCTGTAAAGTTTCTAAACGAAGATGCTGCAAATGATTTGTATTCCATTAAAGATGAAAAATTTAATACGTTTATTGACTTATTGGTAAGAATTTCTGACCTCAAAGTTGATAGCAGAAAGCTTGAGATTTTGATTAAACTCGATTTCTTTGAGGAATTTGGTGGTATTCGATACTTACTTACCTGTAGTGATTTGTTTTCAAAATATTATGGCAAGAAACAGATGAAGAAGGATAAAGCATTAGAGTATGGACTTAATTTTGATGTACTAAGAGAATGTTCTGGTAAGGAGACTCAGAAGACATTTATGGAATTAGATAGTACAAAGCTACTTAATAAACTCTTGCAGAATATCCCAAATGAGAAGACTGATATGCGAACAAAGATTGCTTATCAGATAGAAAATCTTGGGTATGTAGATATTGTTGATAAAAAGTTGGCAGGTTATTGTGTAGCATTGGATCTCAATGTTGACTATTCTCCACGATTGAAGTTGTATGCATTGGCAAATGGTAACACAATTCCAGTAAAAATTAGTAAGAAAATATTCAAACAGAATCCTATCAGACGTGGAGATATTGTAAAAGTCACAAACCAATATAAAAAACAAAAAATGAAAAAGGTTGATGGTGAATGGCAAGAAACAGATGAGCAAGAATGGTGGGTTTCTGAGTACCAAATTTGTTAGGAGATGTAAATGAAGCAGTATTATACAGACAAAAAGTATAAAGAATTACTGTCGCACATGGTTGTGCTGGTTGATTCAAGAGAACAAAGTAATAAAAATGTTACTGATTGGTTTGATAGGAATAACATCAAATGGAAGTCAAGAGCATTGAAAACAGGTGATTACGGTCTTATGGTTGAGAGTTGCCCTGAATTGGGCTTCTCAATCGACACCTATTTTAGTGACGAACTTTGTATTGAACGAAAGAATTCCGTAAGTGAGTTAGCTGGTAACATAGCAAATGCGACTAAAGATGATGACAGAATTTTTAAAGAATTTAATCGAATGATTAATATAGAGAAAAATTATCTTCTTATAGAGAATGACAGCATAGAAGATATTTTTACAGAGAACTATAAATCGAAATTGAATCCGACATCGTTTTTTAGAACATTGCTTACATGGCAAAGCAGAAATAACATGCACATTTATTTTGTAGAAAGAGAATATATGGGTAGGATGATATACGAATTATGTAAAAATTGTTTAGATTCCAAGATATTAAAGTAAAGGAGAAAATATGGACAAGGTAAAAGTTTTTGAAGGACTATTAAATAAGTTTGAGACAGATGAGATTAGAGATTATTGTGCTGATATGATTAAGGAAATTCCAGATTATATCTTCACAATTCCAAGCAGCACATCTTTTAAGTATCATAATAAAACACAGTGTCAGCCGCATGGTCAGATTTTTCATATTTTAATGTTTGCAGAAGTAATGAATTATGTTCTTGGATTAGAGTATGTAAAAGAAAAGACCAATGAGCGACAGAGAGATTGTTTACGCTGCACACCAATTTTTCATGATGCAATTAAATGTGGGCTAAATGGTTCTCAATATACGGTACACGAACATCCGATGCTTGCAGGTGAGTGGGTGAGAAATACATCTGTTGAACATGATGTAGACGCTGATACAAAAGCATATATTGCAAGATTATGTGAAAGTCATTCAGGCGAATGGACTTCTACAAAGAGAAGTAAGACAGTATTACCAAAACCTGAAAATGACGAGCAGTTCTTTGTACATATGTGTGATTATTTAGCAAGTAGGTCAAATCTTGATATGACATATTCTGATGATGTAATTTCTGCATTAGGTGGTGCTGATATTTCAAAGGAAGAGTTACCAGATATTGATTCTTATGTAATTACATTTGGAAAATATTCAGGAAAGACACTTCCACAAATCAAAGAAATTGATCCTGGTTATATCTCATGGGCAAAAGAAAATATGAGTAGAGAGCCAGTAAGAAGTTTATTGGCTAAACTGTAGAGAATAATACGGTAGGAGGTAATAATCTATAAAAATTTTAACACGATTATTTACGAAAAATCTTACTAAAATTCCTCTGTTGTGGGTTACATTCAACTGGAAGTTGTTCAAAGAAAATGGAGCAAAAGATTCTTGTATGTGTAATATTCATCCTTGTCTAAAGGATGATGAGCACATCAAGACCACAATGCAAGAGTTATGCGACTATATAAGAGAGAATTATGATATGAAGGAGATTATATAATTTCAAAAAACCAAGGAAAGACGGATTTCATTCGCTCTGTAACCCTATTAAAATCAAGGGTTTCAGGGCATGAAAATTTGAAAATCGTCAAAAATCAAGTAAAATACGGCATTTTTAAGGATTTGCCGAATTTTATAAAAATCAATGCTCTGAAAGCCTTATAAATCAAGGGTTTTGGGCGGTTGATATGAAAATAAGTGATTTTTTAAGAACCGAAAGAAACCATTATTTCATGCGGAGAACAGGAGTAAAGAATGAAAGCAATTTTACAGTACACTGATTGTATGTTTAACAATAAGAATGTTTTTGAAGTGTTAGCCAGAAACAATGTAGAAGTAATCAAAACGAAACAGGGACAGTTTTCAATTTATCCACTTGTCACAATTAGAGTTAAAGATACAGATACACTCAACAAAATTTTAGAGCAACTAAATGAGAGTTCTTTTTATGGAGTTAGGATTATAAAAGTGAAATCAGACAAATCATTTATTGAAAGAGTGAAGATGTTATTTTAATAAATTTACAGTAAAGCTTTTATTATGTTGCAACATGAATCAATATAAAAGTAAAGGAGAATAAATGGCAGATTATAAGATTGGTCAGATTTTAACATCAGCAAAAGATGTTGAAATTGAAGAAGCATTATCAGGGGAAAAGGTAAAAATTCCAAAAGGTAATAAGGTAATCATTGGTGCAGATAAGTTGGCACATCATATAAGAAATGGTTTTATTCAGCCGTTAAGAAAGGGAGCAACGGTTGAAGGATATGACACTGCTGGTATCGCAGAATATATCTATATTACACTTAGAAACCATTTTCCATTAGAAGAAATGATGGATGGTTACGAAATAACCAAGCAGGAAGTGACTAATGAAATTGAATATGCTTTAGATGAAATTTTGTAAGGAAGAATGCGAAATGGAGAAGAATAAATAATATGAAGAAACTTTACATAAGTTTAGTAACAATCGTTTTATTCATTTTTATGCTTACAGGTTGTGCAGAATGCATTAACACAGAAACTTCAACCGTAAAGGTGAAAGTAACTGATGAATACTATAAAGCAGCATATACAACAATGTATTATAGCCCTGCAACCAAAACGATGTTACCTATGTCACATCCGGCAGATTATAGAATTATTGTTGAATATAATGGTGTCGAATATAATTTTTATGATAGTGATACATATGAAAAATATTCTGATAGAATTGGAGAATATGTAAATGGAACACTAATAACAAAGACATACAATGATGGAACTGTGAAATATAAAATTGTCAGCTTAGAATAATGGAGAATAAATAGTTATGGCAACAGAGAATAAAAATTGTCCTAATTGTGGCGCTGTTTATACATTAGACGATGTTAAATGTCCTTATTGTGGAACTCTTTATTATGATTTATCGGCTATTGATTTTACAGATTGCAAACCGGTGTTCCTAAAATTTAGAGTACCATACGGAAATACATATGCTCATATTACGCAGTGTGCAGTGCCGAAATTAGATAGCATTGAGTTTACAAATGATACGACATCATGTGTTGATTATATGGGGAATGTCATAAAAAGATTTCAAACTGGTGGAAATATAACTACCAATATACAATTCATAGCAATGCAATATGGCAAGAAAAATGAACTACTTAATGTCTGTATAGAATAAGAAAGGATAAATTTATGATTGTAGAACTTTGCGATGTTTGTAAAACAAATAACGCCAGTACAAAATTCAAAATCAAAAAATCGACAAAAGAACGTCTCTATGATTCTTGGCAATATTTGTGGACTCCATATGAGAAAATTGCGATATGTACCAATTGTGCAAAGAAGCTATTAGGGATAAGCGAGGATTGAATATGAATAAAAGAATAGAAAATATTCTTATTTTCAATGAAGATGATTCAAGAAAGCTTGAAAGGCTGAAACAAATAGAAGATGAGGTTAATCAGCTAAAAGAAGAAATTGACATTGCAAAAAGAATTATAAGTGGAGAATACATATATTGTGAAAAATGTAAGGATTATTATTTGGCAGAATCTTTTATAACGAAACAAGAAACAGAGCCAATTGTCATTTGCACATATGAAGGATGGAATAGTAGCAGCGAAAATGAGTATGCTGAAGGACATGCTAATATTATATACAGAATATGTCCTAAAGGGCATAAATACGAACTGAATAGAAAAGAAATTGTTGACAAAAGAATATAATTTGAAATTAAGAAGAGGTAATTATGGAGTGGAATGTGTATTATCACGACTCGAATGCAAAGAAAATTATTGAATGGAATATTTTTAAGCATGGAAGTTTTAGAAAAGAGACATATGACTTATTAAAATCTGATTTGAGCAAAGAAGAATTCATTGAGCAATTAAAAAGAAGCTTGATGTATTATTTCTGGTCTAAATCAGGATACGAAGTGCTTATTTTGCCGTGGATTGGAGAAGCAGAAAATATTAAGATTGATATTTACGACCAGATAATGATGAATTGGGATAAGTTTGTCAATTATGTGTGGTCAAATAAGGAGGCGGTAAAACGTGGATAAACCAATAAAATGCAAGACGGAGTATTATGATTTGTTACAAATTATACATTATATTGATAGTAAAGTCCCGGATTTTGAAAATGAAATTTGGAGCAGAATGTGTGATGAATATTATATAAAAAACGATACGATTACCATTAATCCAATTGATTTTAATGAATTTTTAGATGAGGGAAGCGAAGTTATCAAAGAGGGAATAAATGTTCTTTTTAAGGAATTCCCAGATGTTAAAAACAAAGAAGTAAACTTTAAAATTTATTGGTGATAGTTATAGGAGGAGAAATGAGTAATAAAAGATTGGTATTTATTTTTATTTTATTTATGACTTGGACTTTAACAATAGCTATCTTGGGTAAGTTTGTTCCAAGATTTTTGGACATAATTGCCTATACAATGGCAGGATGTCAGGCGGCAAACTGGATTGTTGACTTAAGTAAATACATATTCGAAAAGAAGGAGAAATAATGGGAACAGTTATTATTACAAATGATACAACAAAGACACCAATTACGATGATTGGATTTTATGCTGGCGTATGTTGGGGAGCTGATACATCTAATCAAGAAAAAAATTATAAGAGAGGGATAGATTGTATCAAAAGTGTACATGGTAGAACATGGGAATTCCCTGATGTTTATGCGATTATTGATGGGTATTCTGCAAAAGTTCTGAGGGAGTGGTATACACACATAGGATGCCTGCCGACACGTTTACAAGGTTCAACACGTTATATTGATTATTCTAAAGGTGAAGGTTTTAAATATACAACTCCACCATCAGTAAAGAAGAAACAAGAAACTGAATTAGAATGGCACAGTTTTATGAGATATGTCAATTCAAAAATTCAATGGTTTATTGAAAATGACATTCCTGTTGAAGACGCAACAATGTGTTTACCATTAGCATATAGTAGCAATATGGTTGATAAACGTAATTTCAGAAACGTAGTAGATATGACAGCACAAAGATCTTGTTCAAGAGCATATTGGGAGTATAGAAATGAATTGATGAAAGATTATCTTGAGGCTTTAAGAGAATATTCTAATGAATGGAAAACATTGATTGATATGACATGTAAACCTAAATGTGAAAAATTGGGATATTGCGAAGAGAAGAGGTCTTGCGGCAGAAAGCCGAAAAGACAGCAAATGTTCATTTCATAGGAGACAATATTATGCAGTATATATTAAATGAAGATGAATATAACGAGTACAAAATACTTAAATATAAAAATGCACCAATGAAGAAAGTCCAAGTTGGAAATTATTTAAAATGTCCTGTTTGCAGATATATAGTTGATAATAATGTTCCGACACAGAAATATTGTGATAATTGTGGACAAAGACTAAGGGGATCAAGAGGGATTACGAGGATAAGTATATAAATAATAAAGTTATTGGACTTATATTTAGAGAGTTGGCACAAGAATATTTTAAAAAAGGAGGTGATTGATACGAGAAATCCAGAAAAATTAGATTCGTTTTACACGCAGTTATGTGAGATACACAAGAGGTCATTTCCAGATATGCGACCAGGGCAATTCTTATTAAATGCTCTTGGGTATATCAATAGTACATTACATAGAGATCCATTCTTTCCTGAACAGAATGAATTAATTGAATTATTTATGAAATATGCTAATTCAAACTCAATGTGGTATCAAGGATGGGATGTATTAGATAAGTGGGAGGATAAATGAATAAGTTAGAAAGAATAAAACAGTTAATTAAAGAATTGAATGATGCATCTTATGCCTATTATAATCAAACACCCATTATGTCTGATTATGAGTGGGACGAATTATATGATGAATTATCAACACTTGAATATGTTACTGGTATTGTATTAGCAAATAGTCCGACACAGAATGTTGGATATTCAGTTGCAGACGAATTAAAAGAAGTGGAACACAATCATCCAATGTTATCCCTTGACAAAACAAAGTCAGTAGAAGGATTAATGAAATTTGCACAAAACAACAATTGCTTTTTGTCTGTCAAATGTGATGGTCTTACCACATCATTAAAGTATTTAGACGGTAAACTTGTATCGGCAGAAACCCGTGGCGATGGTATAAAAGGACAGGATGTTCTTCAGAATGTGCTTACTATGGATAATGTACCAAAGAAAATCCCATATAAAAAGGAACTTATTATTGATGGCGAAACAATTATTGGGTGGGACGATTTTAGGAAGATCAATGATAAATTACCACAAGAAAAGAAATATAAACATCCGAGAAATCTTGTGTCTGGTTCATTACAGTTACTTAATAGCAAAGAAGCAGCAGATAGAAATATGAGATTCATTGGATGGAGAGTTATTAAAGGATTTGAACATAAATCACCAAGCTATGATTTATTCTTGGCTGAACAAAATGGATTTGAAGTTGTTCCATATGTGAAATTTTCTAATGGGCAGACAGAAGACAACTTGGTTAATCTTCTTGATGACATTAGAACTCTTGCTGAAAAATGTAGTATTCCATATGACGGAGCTGTAATGGCAGTCGATAATTATTCATTAGCCGAATCAATGGGACGCACGGACAAATTCTTTAGACATTCCATTGCATATAAATATGAGGATGAATTATTTGAAACAATTCTTACTAATATTGAATGGAACACATCTAAGACAGGCTTAATCAATCCTGTTGCAATCTTCGAACCGGTTGATCTAAATGGTGCAATTACTACGAGAGCGACACTTCACAACATCACATATATTAAAAATATGATGCTTGGTATTGGAGATAGGATTAGAGTTTACCGTTCAAATATGGTTATCCCAAAAGTACACGATAGTATAGATAAGAGTGGGAATTTCAATATTCCTGATAAATGTCCTATATGTGGCTATCCTACCAAAATAGTTAAAGAAAACAATTCTGAAGTACTCATGTGTGAAAATCCAAACTGTAAGGGTAAACTTTTAAGTAAGATAGTTCATGCAGCAAGTCGAAATGCATTAGACATTGAAAACTTATCAGAAGCTACGATTGAAAAATTTATCAAATTGGGCTGGTTGAATTCGGTCAAAGACATTTATCATTTATCAGACCATGAAAAAGAAATGAAAACATTAGATGGTTTTGGTAAAAAGTCAGTCGAAAAACTTCTTTTTTCTATTGAAAAATCACGCAATACAACTTTAGAACGTTTCTTATATTCATTATCAGTTCCGTTATTAGGGAAATCTGCAAGCAAAATGATAGCAGAAGCAGTGGATTATAATTTTGATGATTTTATGAAAATAATGATTGCACAAGGAGCCGAGTATTTCAGATACCTTCCTGGTATTGGAGATACCGTATTAAATTTCTTGGATTCATATTTTTACAAAAACGGTTCTATGATTTTTGAACTATCAAAAGAGTTCACATTTGTAAATAAAAAAACTATTCTGCCGACATCAACAGTGCTTAATGACACAACTTTCGTAATTACTGGCAGTCTTGAACATTTTACAAATCGTGATGCTCTCAAATCAGATATAGAATCTCGTGGTGGCAAAGTAGCAGGTTCTGTTTCATCTAAAACGTCATTTCTTATCAATAATGACATAAATTCTACATCATCTAAAAATTCTAAAGCAAAATCCCTTGGTGTTTCAATTATTACCGAAGAAGATTATTTGAAAATGATTGAATAAACAGAGAATAAATATATGTAGTTAAAAACTACTTCGTGGACGCACGAATATCACGGATACCGGTATCCTCATATATGGAGGACACAATGAAGAAATTTTTGATTATTTTTGCATTCTGTGTATTGGCTGCACTTACATATGGATTTAGTAACAAAGAAGAAACCGTAACATATAGCGGCAATATTCAGAATGTGATGCAAGAAAAAACACAAATAAATGTAGGAGTCGTTCAAGACTTGCCAAAACTCGATCCTGTTGAGAAAGCCTTAATAGATATGGAGAATGAATTAGACGAAATAGAAAGCATTTCTGATATTAAAGAGTGGTATATAGAATACAGAGAAATTCTTGGAAAATATTCATACATATTACCATACCCATTAAGTATTTTTGATTATTATACAGAAGACGAAATATTCCTCATGTGTAGAGTAATCGAAACTGAATGTTATGATCAGGACTTTATTTCAAAATGTAATGTTGCATCAGTTATTCTCAACAGAATTGAAAATGGAAACTTTGGTGATGACGTAAAAGATGTAATTACTAAAGAAAATCAGTTTGCATATTATAGAATGTCTATTTCTGAGGATACGATCTTGGCATTGATGTATGCATTTGAGATTGAGGACACTACACACGGTTGTATCGCATTTAGAAGCGATAAAAATCCTGAAACATGGTATTGTTGGAATTACACATTCACAGATCCGGCAGGTCATCATTTTTATAAGGAGCGAAACAATGAGTACTAAAATTAAATTAAACATTTCAAATATTAAAAAGTTTGTAGAAATAGTCAGAGACTTTCCTTCTGACGTAGATATTATTAGCGGCAAAACAGTTCTTGACGCAAAGAGTTTACTGGCAATTTATAGTTTAGATGTTTCTAAGCCGTTAGAAGTTAAGATTATTAGCGACAACAAAGAAGAAATTCGAGAATTTGATGCTAAAATGGAGGAATTCATATGGTAATTTGTATTATTGGTGCTTCTGGGTCTGGGAAAACCACAATTCAGAACGAATTAGCTTCTCATTTTGGCTATGAAAGAGTTATTTCATATACTACAAGATCCGCAAGACCTGGTGAAGAAAACGGTAAAGATTACTATTTTATTACCAATGAACAATTTAACGAAATGTTATCTCTTGGTCTTATGGCAGAACATGATGAATATTCTCAAGGAAGACAATACGGCACATTAAAAACAGATTACTTAGACGGCGATAAGGTTGTAGTGCTTACGCCGAATGGTTTACGTCAGGTAAGAAAGAGCATAGACAACAAAAACATTGTTGTCGTATATGTAACTGCACCTCTTGGCGAAAGGATTATCAGATATATTAAGAGAATTGGGGCAGATAAATTTACATATGACGACAAAAACGAAATTGCTTCAAGAGTAGAACGTGATTATGCGATGTTTTTGGGAATGGACAAAGAAGCAGATATTACTGTATGGAATGAGAGAGAAGAAGATTTACAAAACAATATTGAAGATATTTTAAGAATTGTAAAAGAAAGGAAAAATGATAATGCATGATTTAAAAGTTTATACAGCAGGTGCAATGAGCTGTTATGGTAATTCAGATTATCCTAAAACATGGAGAGGTGTTGTTTCTGATTGGTTTAATAGATATACAAATAATATCAAATGCATTCATCCAACAGACTATTATGAAATTGGCAAAGACTATCATAAATCTGAAAGAGAAGTTATGAGATTTGATTTAAGAAATGTTCGTTTATCAGATGTGTTACTTGTAAATCTCAAGGATTTAGACAAGTCTATTGGTACGTGTGATGAAATTTTCTACGCCTATATCAAGGGAATTCCTGTAATTGGATTTTATGAAGAAGGTGTGGAAAAAGATATACATCCTTGGAAAATTGAAGAAATAGATAGAATTGAAACTGGCAAAGACGCATTACTTAATTCCTTAAAATACATTCGAGATTATTACGGTTGAAAGGAGTTATGGTTACGAATTATATAAGTACAAGCGGTTCTCTAATCAGAGAACTATCAAAATTAGGAGATGATTTTATAACTGTTAAGATTGAAAACAGAGAATATATTATTGACAACATTTGTCATGAGAAAAATTTTACTGATTCGCCTTTAACACATCTTTGCTTAGTTTGTAGAGACGGTGGACAGGGAGAAATTAAAAGGTAGGTGAGAGAATTATGAATTTATTTTTAATTATTACGAGTTATGTCATTACTTTATTATTTGGTGCCACGGTAGGTATTGCAACTATGGCTATGGTGGCTATCAATAAGAGTAATAACACGACAGAAGAGAAAGGAGATAAATAATTTGAAAGTAATTAAAAGAGATTGCACAGAAGTTGATTTCGACAAATCAAAAATCTCAACTGCAATTCTTAAAGCTATGAAGAATGGTTCAGGTATTGTAAAGCCAAAGATTGCGGAAGATATTGCAGACGAGATTAAAAATGAATGCAATGATAAAGACGAAGTAAGTATCTCTGATATTGAATCAATGGTTTATGATAAATTAATTACCAAAAAGCAGAGACTTACTGCAAAAGCATATGAAGGATATAGAAGTATTCGTGAGTTTCAAAGAGAAAATGAGAATACAACAGACATAGAAATTCATGACCTTGTAGAAGATAAAGACGAATATTGGAAGGATGAAAATGCAAATAAAAATCCAGTATTAAATCCTACCAAAAGAGATTATATTGCTGGATCTGTTAGTACAGATATGACAAAAAGGTATTTATTATCTCCTGAAATAATTCAAGCTAATAATGAAGGACTAATTCATTTTCATGATGCTGATTATTTCTTACAGCATATGCATAACTGCGGATTAGTAAATTCTGAAGATATGCTTCAAAACAATACGGTTATTAGCGAAACTCTTATTGAAACACCGCATAGCTTTCCGACTGCTTGTAATATTGAAACACAGGCTATCGCACAGATTGCTAGTAACCAATATGGAGGACAGAGTATTTCTCTAGCACATCTTGCTCCATTTGTTAATGTGAGTAGAAAATCAATCAGAAAGAAAGTAACAGAAGAATTATATGATAACGGATTGATTAGTGAGTATAATGAAGACCTTGCAGAAGTCGTTAATATAACAAATAAACGATTAAAAGAAGAAATAGAAAAAGGCATCCAAACAATCCAGTATCAGTTGGTCACACTTATGACAACAAATGGACAAGCACCTTTTATCACAATTTTTATGTATCTGAACGAAGCAAAAAACGAACGTGAAAAAGCTGACTTAGCAATGTTAATTGAAGAAATGCTTCGTCAGAGAATTCAAGGGGTAAAAAATGAAGATGGCGTTTACATTGCTCCTGCATTTCCAAAGCTTATTTATGTATTGGAAGAAGATAATATTACAGAAGATTCTAAATATTGGTATCTTACAGAATTGGCTGCTGAATGTACATCTAAGAGACTTGTCCCTGATTATATATCAGAAAAAATGATGCTTGAATTAAAGGGTGATGTCTATACATGTATGGGCTGCCGAAGTTTTCTGACCGTTGATAGATTTACAGATAAAGTAGGAAATATTGCAAACGCAAAGAATTTTGATCCAAACAAACACAAATATTATGGACGATTTAATCAAGGTGTCGTAACAATTTCTCTTCCAGATATTGCTTTCTCATCTGACGGAGATTTTGATAAGTTTTGGGAAATTTTTGAGGAAAGAACGGAGTTGTGTCATAAAGCACTTAGGGCAAGACACGAAAGATTACTTGGTACGTCTTCTGATGTAGCACCTATTCTATGGCAGCATGGAGCATATGCTAGATTAAAGAAACATGAGAAAATCGACAGACTTCTTTATGATGGTTATTCTACAATCTCGCTTGGTTATGCTGGTTTATACGAGTGTGTAAAATTTATGACTGGTCATTCTCATTCTGATGAAGGGATTGGCGAAGAATTTGGATTAAAAGTTATGCAGTCGTTAAATGATAAATGTAATCAGTGGAAACAAGCTGAAAACATTGATTATAGTTTGTACGGAACACCATTAGAGTCCACAACTTATAAATTTGCAAAGTGCATAAAATCTCGTTTTGGTAGTGATATATTTAAAAAATTAGATGGCTTTGATAGAAATTATATTACTAATTCATATCATATTCCTGTCTTTGAACACATCACAGCATTTGAAAAGTTAAGAATCGAATCAAAATTCCAGAAATTAAGTCCAGGAGGAGCAATTTCATATATCGAAGTACCAAGTATGAGTCATAATATTCCTGCTATATTAGAAGTTATTAAGTTTATTTATAACAATATCATGTATGCAGAGATTAATACGAAGAGTTGTTATTGTGAAAAATGTGGCTTTGATGGTGATATTCCTCTTGTATCAGACGAAAATAATAGACTTAAATGGAAATGTCCTAACTGTGGGAATACTGATAATACAACAATGGATATAGCATTTAGAGTTTGTGGTTATATTGGTACTGCAAAAAATGGGGGTAATCAGGGTAGGTATGGTGATATTCATGATCGTGTTTATCATTTGGACGACATGGAATATACGGAGGATTAAATATGAGGTATGCGAGTATACGTAGTCTTGATATTTCTAACGGTGAGGGAGTTGGAGTCTCCCTCTTCGTTCAAGGATGTGATAGGCATTGTTTCAACTGTTTTAATCCTGATACTTGGGATTTTAATGGTGGTAAAGAATGGACAGAAGAAACAAAAAATAAATTTATAAAGCTTATTGATAGACCATATATTAATCGAATTTCTGTTCTAGGGGGCGAACCTTTAGCGGAACAAAACCTCGATGAAGTCTTGTCTCTAATCAAAGAAATCCGTATTTCTTTTCCTGAGAAATCTATTTGGCTCTATACTGGATTCCGATGGGAAGAATTGATAATGTATGATTCATACAATAGTTTTATTCCATTAGAGTCAAATTTAAGAAAAGACATATATGAATTATATATCAAACGACATCAGATTATAGAGCTATGTAATATCGTGGTTGACGGAGAATATATAGATGAGCAGAAAGATCTATCATTGAAATGGCGAGGCAGCAAGAATCAACGTGTTATTGATGTACAACAATCTCTTTCAAAAAATAAAGTAGTTCTATATTGTGACTAAGGATGTGAAATATGAATAAGGAAGATTTAAGAAAAGGTATGACGCTTTACTATGCAAGGATAATGCCTAAAGTTGCCGTATATGAAGTAGACGAAGTATCTGTAAGAACAATAGAAGATACATATTTTGTAGCGACAGAAAAACAGACGAAGCGGGCATTTCCATTTGCCTATAAAGATTTAGACGAGATAGTTTTTAAGGATAGAAAAGATGCTCTGAATAAAGTAAAAGAAGCAGAAAAGCATAAAACAAAGATAATAAGCGAAGAAACTTACTATGAAGAATATTAAGGAGAAATTCATGGAAACAATTAAGATTAAGTATTTCGACAATGAAATTAACAAAATTGAAAAAATCAACAAAGGAGATTTGATTGACTTACGTGCGGCAGAAACAGTGGAAATGAAGAAAGGCGAATTCCGGCTAATTAAATTAGGAGTTGGAATGAAACTCCCGGACGGATACAAAGCTAACATGTATCCTCGTAGCAGTACATACAAAAACTTTGGAATTATTCTCGCAAATAGTGTTGGACAGATTGATAATTCATATAGCGGAGATAATGATGAATGGAAATTCCCAGCAATTGCACTTAGAGATACTATTATTCATAAAAATGATAGAATCTGTCAGTTTGAAATTCAGAAAATTCAGCCTGAAATTGAATTCGTAGAAGTGGAGCATCTTGATGCAGAATCAAGAGGAGGTATTGGTTCTACTGGGACAGTGTAAACAAAAAGTGTAAACAAATATAAGGGCTGTCTTGTGCAGCCCTATTTTTTCATAGGAGAAGTGATATAAATTAATAATATAACCCAATTGAATTCAAATGATATCTTGAAATTCTTGCAATCTGAAGGTATTATAAATATGAATGATGTGCAAGAAAAAATGAGGCAAGAAGAAAAAAACAGATTGCTAAAAAAACATCAATACGCCATTTTCTATGATGAAAAAGATAATCGCTGGAAAACGACCGTATTAGATGAAACAAAAAAGAATGGAAGGAGGTTAATTGCAAGAAGAAACAAAGAAAAACTTATTAACGAGCTTGTTGAGCATTATGCCAAAATAGAAGATAAAGAGTATATTGAAGAGATATTACCTACAATAGAAAATATATTTCCAAAATGGATGAAATATAAATCTTCTTTAACGGATGCCACATCTTATTCAAAAAGACTCATGACAGACTGGAATAAATTCTACAAAGGCACTGAGATTGTAAAAATACCGGTAACAGATTTGAACTTTATAACACTGAATCAATGGGCACATGATATAGTAAAGCAATATAAATTGAACAAAAAGCAGTATTATAATATGAGTGTAATTATGCGACAGTGCTTAGACTATGCCGTTGATATAAAGGTTATACAAGTAAATCCTTTTTCAAATGTGAGAATAAATAAAAAGCTATTTATCAATAAAGGTAAGGCACCGAATGATACTCAAATATTCCTTATAAGCGAACAAAAAAAACTTTATCAAGAAGCACTTATAAAATTTAATAACCGAGATTGGTGTACAACACCGCTTATGATACTTCTTAATTTTCAACTTGGACTTAGAATTGGTGAACTTGTAACGTTAAAATGGACGGATATAGAAGGAGATTATATCCATATTCAACGTATGGAACAGACGGATTACCTGTTAGAAAGCAATGGCTATGGAGTTACGGCAATTCCGAATGGATATAAAATTGCCGATCATACAAAAACATCTGCCGGTGACAGACGAATTTATCTTAATTCAAATGCCAAAAGCATATTAAATAAGATAAAATATATCAATATGAAATATGGATATTACGATGACAATTATATATTTATAG
>ERZ1034691.547-NODE-547-length-28596-cov-15.514873_pt1 | contig 28596 bp, 28 predicted proteins | sample MGYA00520638_ERZ1034691 | MGnify/ENA primary metagenome ERZ1034691 (study PRJEB33766, sample SAMN09781763) | gut metagenome | biome: gut microbiome | host: Homo sapiens | place: Madagascar | study: EMG produced TPA metagenomics assembly of the PRJNA485056 data...
TTTTTTAATTTTTAATATCATTTTAGTTGCTTATTTAAAAAAATTATATTATAATATATCTGTATTTTTATTAGCAGTCAAGGCTGCAATTTATGGAGGAATGTCAAATGGATAAAAAAGAGCTTCTTTATGAAGGTAAAGCAAAAAAAGTATTTTCTACAGAGAATCCTGACTACTGTATAGTTTCTTACAAAGATGACGCTACTGCTTTTAACGGTGAGAAAAAGGGCACAATCATCGGTAAGGGCGTTGTAAACAACCGTATGAGCAACTTTATGTTTAAGCTCCTTGAGGAAAAGGGTATTCCTACTGATTTCGTTGAAGAGCTTAACGACAGAGATACTGTTCTTAAAAAGGTTGAAATCGTACCTCTCGAGGTTATCGTAAGAAATAAGGCAGCAGGCAGCCTTTCAAAAAGACTTGGTCTTCCTGAAGGAACACCTATGAAAACTCCTGTTCTTGAGTTCTGCTATAAGAACGATGAGCTTGGCGACCCTATGGTAAACGAATACCACATTCTTGCAGCAGGCTTTGCTACTAAGGAAGAGATTGATACTATTTCAAAGTATGCTCTCAAGATTAACGAAATTATGATTGACTTCTTTAAGGAGTGCAAAGTTGACCTTATCGACTTTAAGATTGAGTTCGGCAGATATAAGGGTCAGATTCTTCTTGCTGATGAGATTTCACCTGATACATGCCGTTTCTGGGATATGGATACTCAGGAAAAACTCGACAAGGACCGTTTCCGCAGAGATATGGGCGGTGTTGAAGAGGCTTATGCCGAGATGATGAAGCGTATCGGCTTAGCATAATAATCTGTTTAAATATACATTTACAAATCCCGTTTTCGGGCATTAGTTTGATATTTTTACGGATGGTGGCGCTTTTTGAAAAATTCTTTCGATAATTACGCAAAAGAAGGACTGCACGAGGAATGTGGTGTTTTCGGAATATTTGGTGACGGTACAATTAACCCTGCTTATGCTTGTTACAACGGTTTGTTGGCTTTGCAGCACCGTGGACAGGAAAGCTGTGGTATAGCCGTTACCGATGATGGTGTAATAGATTACCATAAGGATATGGGACTTGTTACCGAGGTTTTTAATAACCGTATTCTTGATTCTTTACAAGGTCAGATGGGTATTGCTCATGTCCGTTATTCGACTGCCGGAGGCTCTGTACTTGAAAATTCACAGCCTCTCGTTATGCGTTATGTAAAAGGTACGCTTGCCGTTGCTCACAACGGTAACCTTACCAACGCTCTCGAAATACGCAGTCAGCTTGAACAGACAGGTGCTATTTTTCAGACAACTATCGACTCTGAAGCTATCTGTTATGTTATCGCAAGGGAAAGACTGAAATGTCATTCTGTTGAAGAGGCGGTTGCCCGTACTATGAGGGTTATTAAGGGTGCATATTCTCTGCTTGTTATGAGTCCGAGAAAACTTATTGCCGCCCGTGACCCGCACGGTTTCCGTCCGCTTTGTATGGGTAAGTATAATGATTCCGTGGTATTTGCAAGTGAGAGCGCAGCTCTTGACGCATGCGGAGCAAAATTTATCCGAGATATTGAACCCGGTGAAATTGTGGTTGTTGACAATAAAGAAATCCGCAGTATTAAACCGGATTTCGGAGAAGAAAAGAAGCAGTCACTTTGTGTTTTTGAATATATTTATTTTGCCCGCTCGGACTCCTTTATTGACGGTATAAGCGTTTATGAGGCAAGAAAACAGGCAGGCAGAATTTTGGCAAGGGAGTTTCCGGTAGAGGCTGATATGGTAGTCGGCGTACCTGAATCGGGTATTGACGCCGCCATAGGCTACAGCGAAGAATCCGGAATCCCTTATGAAAAAGCTATTGTAAAAAACAGCTATATAGGCAGAACTTTCATTAAACCCAGTCAGAAAGAGCGTATGAAGAGTGTGCGCATAAAACTTAACCCTATTGCAGATAAAATAAAGGGTAAGCGTGTGGTCATTATTGATGACAGCATCGTGCGTGGTACTACTGTTGACAGAATTGTCACTATGCTCCGTGAAGCAGGTGCCAAAGAAGTTCATATGCGTATAAGTTCACCGCCGTTTATGTGGCCTTGCTACTACGGTACGGATATTCCGTCAAGGGGAGAGCTTATTGCCTGCAACCATACGGTTGAAGAAATCCGTCAGCTAAGCGGTGCGGATTCACTCGGTTATCTTCCCGCAGACAGCCTGCGTGAAATGTTGCACAATGCTCCGATAGGCTTTTGTGATGCTTGTTTCAGCGGTAATTATCCTGCTGAAACCACAAAAAAGACCTTTAAGGGCAAAGAGCGTGGCGGTATGAATTTTGATAAAAAATGCTGATAAACCTACATTCTGAAAGGATTTACTAATATGATTAAGGATACCTATGAGTCACCCTTGTCTGCAAGATATGCAAGCAAGGAAATGAAATATATTTTTTCTCCCGATATGAAATTCCGTACCTGGAGAAAACTTTGGATTGCTCTTGCTGAGGCAGAGATGGAGCTTGGTCTTCCTATCACTCAAGAGCAGATCGACGAACTTAAGGAACACGCTGACGACATCAACTATGAAGTTGCTCAAGAGAGAGAAAAACTTGTTCGTCATGATGTAATGTCACATGTTTATGCTTACGGTGTACAGTGCCCTAATGCAAAAGGCATTATCCACCTTGGAGCAACATCATGTTATGTCGGTGACAATACAGATATTATCATTATGACAGAGGGCTTAAAGCTCATCAGAAACAAGCTCATTACAGTAATTCGTAATCTTGCTAAATTTGCAGATGAGTACAAGGCTCTTCCTACACTTGCATTCACACATTTTCAGCCTGCTCAGCCAACAACAGTAGGCAAGAGAGCAACTCTTTGGTTACAGGAATTGCTTATGGACCTTGAAGATGTAGAGTATCAGCTTTCAAAGGCTAAGCTGCTCGGTTCAAAGGGTACAACAGGTACTCAGGCAAGCTTTTTGGAGCTTTTCGAGGGCGACCACGAAAAATGTAAGGCACTCGACAAGAAAATTGCTCAGAAAATGGGCTATAATTCTTGCTTTGCCGTTTCAGGTCAGACCTACTCAAGAAAGCTCGATTCTCAGTTTTTAAATGTACTCGCAGGCATTGCTCAGAGTGCGTCTAAATTCTCAAACGATATTCGTCTTTTACAGCACCTTAAAGAGGTTGAAGAGCCGTTTGAAAAGAATCAGATCGGTTCATCTGCAATGGCCTATAAGCGCAACCCTATGCGTTCGGAGCGTATCGGCTCACTTTCCCGTTATGTAATGTGCGATGTGCTCAACGGCTATTTCACAACTGCTACACAGTGGTTTGAGAGAACTCTTGATGACTCTGCTAACAAGCGTTTGAGTATTCCGGAGGCATTCCTTGCTGTTGACGGTATTCTTTCACTTTACGCAAATGTTGCCGACGGTCTTGTGGTATATCCAAAGGTTATTGAACAGCGCCTCAGAAAAGAGCTGCCGTTTATGGCTACCGAAAATATTATGATGGACGCAGTTAAGTACAGAGGTGCTGACAGACAGCAGCTCCACGAGAGAATTCGTATTCATTCAATGGCTGCATCTAAGGTTATTAAGGAAGAGGGCGGCGAAAACGACCTCTTAGAGAGAATTGCCAACGATGAGGCTTTCGGCGTAACTTTAGAGGATCTCGAAAAGATTTTACAGCCTGAAAAATATACAGGCAGAGCAAAAGAGCAGACCGAGGATTTCCTCGCAGAAATGGTACAGCCTGTTCTTGATAAATATGCTGACATTGAGTCAGACAAGCCTGAAATCAATGTATAAAACTAATACATTTGTATTTATATATTAAGGAGTTTTACAAATTATGGTTAAAGCAATAGTAGGTGCAAACTGGGGAGATGAAGGTAAGGGTAAAATTACCGATGTTCTCGCAAATGACAGTGACATTGTAATTCGCTTTCAGGGCGGTGCAAATGCAGGTCATACTATCGTAAATGAATATGGCAAGTTTGCTTTGCATCAGCTCCCATCCGGTGTATTTCATCAGAATATTACTAATATTATTGGCAACGGCGTTGCTTTCAGCGTTGAAAATTTCGTAAAAGAAATCGCTGAGCTTGAGAGCAGAGGAGTACCAAAGCCAAAGATTATTATTTCAGACAGAGCGCAGATAGTTATGCCTTATCATGTTGCTTTTGATTGTTACGAGGAGGAGCGCCTCGGCAAAAATTCCTTTGGCTCTACAAAGAGCGGTATTGCTCCGTTCTATTCAGACAAATACTCAAAAATCGGTTTCCAGATTAACGAGCTTTACGATGATCCTGATTCTCTCAGAGAGAAAATCAGACACGCTCTCGGCATTAAAAATGCTATTCTCAAGAATCTCTACAACAAGCCTGAGATTACAGAGGAAGAAGTATTTGATAAGTTAATGGAATACAAAGAGGCACTTGCTCCTTATGTTGGAGATACTTTTGAGTTTATTCATAATGCGCTCAAAGATGGCAAGAATATTCTTTTGGAGGGTCAGCTTGGCTCACTTAAGGATACTGACTTTGGTATCTATCCAATGGTTACATCTTCAAATACAATCGCCGGCTACGGTGCAGTAGGCGCAGGCATTCCGCCATACGAGATTAAAGAGGTTATCACTGTTGTTAAGGCTTACTCAAGTGCAGTAGGCGCAGGTGAATTTGTTTCTGAAATTTTTGGCGAAGAGGCAGATGAGCTCAGAAGAAGAGGCGGCGACGGCGGCGAATTCGGTGCCACAACAGGCAGACCTCGCAGAATGGGTTGGCTTGACCTTGTGGCTACTCGTTACGGCTGTAAGGTACAGGGCGCAACACAGGTTGCATTCACCGTTCTTGATGTTCTCGGCTATCTTGACGAGATCCCTGTATGTGTTGGTTATGAGCTTGACGGCGAAGTTATCGACTACTTCCCATCTACAACAAAGCTCAAGAGATGCAAGCCTATTCTCAAGAAATTAAAGGGCTGGAAATGCTCAATTTCAGGCATTAAAGAGTACGACAAACTTCCTAAGGAATGTCGTGACTATATTGAATTTGCAGAAGAGCAGATTGGTGTGCCGATTAAGATTGTATCTAACGGCCCATCAAGAGATGATATTATTTACAGATAAACAAAGGCTGGTAATGTAATGGAAAACAAAGAAAGAGTAATTGTCCTCGACTTTGGCGGACAGTATAATCAGCTTATTGCAAGGCGAGTTCGTGAGTGCAATGTGTATTGTGAAATACTGCCTTACACAGTCAGCCTTGACAAAATTAAAGAATTAAATCCGACCGGTATTATTTTTACCGGCGGTCCTAACAGCGTGTACGATGAAAGCTCACCGCACATTGCAAAAGAAATTTTTGAGCTTAATATACCGATTCTCGGCATTTGCTACGGATGTCAGCTTATGGCATACACCCTCGGCGGTGTTGTAACTGCTGCCACAGATAACTCGTCTTGTGAGTATGGCAAGACAATGACTAACTACAATAAAAACGATGTTATCTTTGCAAATGTGCCTGAGCATGGTATTTCGTGGATGAGCCATCGTGACTATATCAGCACAGTTCCTGACGGATTTTCCGTTACTGCAACAACAGCTGTTTGTCCTGTTGCAGCTATGAGCTGTCCTGAGAAAAAACTCTACGGTGTGCAGTTCCACCCTGAAGTAAATCATACTGAAAACGGTAAAGATATGCTCCGTTCTTTCCTTTACGATGTTTGCGGTTGTAGGGGCGAGTGGCAGATGGATAGCTTTATTGACACCACTGTTGCTAAACTTAAAGAGCAGATTGGCGATAAGGGTGTTGTGCTCGGCCTTTCGGGCGGTGTTGATTCATCAGTAGCAGCCGCACTTTTAAGTAAGGCGGTTGGCAAACAGCTTACATGCGTTTTTGTAGATCAGGGACTTATGCGTAAAGACGAGGGCGATTTTGTAGAACAGACTTTTACAAAGCTCTTTGATATGAATTTCGTCCGCATTAATTGTCAGGAAGAGTTCCTCTCAAAGCTCAAGGGCGTTTCAGAGCCTGAGGCAAAGAGAAAGATTATCGGTACAGAATTTTATAATGTGTTCTGGAATAAGATTCGTGAAAGCTACGGCAGCGGCTATTTTGCACAGGGCACAATTTATCCTGACAGAATCGAGAGTGGCAAGGGTGATGCTGCAAAGATTAAGACCCACCACAATCAGGTTGAAGTTCCTCAGGATATCACCTTTGAGGGCATTATTGAGCCTTTGCAGGATTTATTTAAGGACGAAGTGCGTGTAGTTGGCGAAAAACTCGGACTTCCTCATGAACTTGTATGGCGTCAGCCGTTCCCGGGTCCCGGACTCGGTGTTCGAGTAATCGGCGAAGTTACAGCTGATAAGGTAAAAATTTTGCAGGAGGCAGATGCAATCCTAAGAGAAGAAATGGATAAGTGCGGATATGCCTCACAGATGAGCCAGTTCTTTGCAGTCCTTCCGGGTGTAAAGACAGTAGGTGTAATGGGTGATTCCCGTACCTATGATGAACTTGTGGCAATCAGAGCCGTAACAACAGACGACTTTATGACAGCCGATTGGGCAAAAATCCCATATGATATCCTCGGCAGAGTTTCAAGCCGTATCATAAATGAAGTAGACCATGTAAACAGAGTTGTTTACGATATAACCTCCAAACCCCCCGGAACAGTGGAGTGGGAATAAATTGAGAAGCCGTAAAAATCCAGTGTTTATGCGGGTTTGCGGCGTTTCAATAGGTCTTTTGATAACAATTTGATAACGGTTGTATAAGAGCCATTATTCTTGTAATCCAGTGGTTTTAGAGTTACAGAATGATTGACAGGCGGCTGTGCAACAAATAAATCCATATTAGAAAGCCCTTAGCTGTGGGTAATAACTCATAGCTAAGGGCTTTTTGTCGTTATTTTTTGGAGGTGGTTTTCTTTTTCTTTGGTGCAGGAAGTTCCTCATACATGGACAGGAACAGATTGCAGAGAAATTCCCGGTTGTCAATATCCTCAACTAAGAGCATTTCTTTTGCACCTTCATACGGTAATTCGTAAGTTGCTGTCGGCATGAGAGAGATTGCAGACTGGACAGGTTTTAGAAGCAAGCGGTCATCATAGATACCGCCGATGATTTTTCCTCGGAAGTAGAGGATATATTCGCCCATCATTGCTCGGTAGGATATATCGTCTAAGTCTGATAGTTGTTCCAATACAAAGGTTAAATAATCTTTATTTGAAGCCATAATGCACCTACCTTATTTGTCTGCTTTCAGTTTATCCTTGAAAGCGTCTACAAGAGCATCGCTGAGTTCCTTTGAGGGAACTTTCGCCCAGATTTGTGTGGTATCGAACTTCGGATAGTGATAACGCCAGTTGTCGTATTCTTCCCTACTGATTTCCTTGGAAGATAGTTTGTCAGCCTGTTTTTTCCAAGCACAAAGCATTTTTGAAAGCTCGGCAGCGTCTTTGCCTTTGTCCTTGTTGACTTTCAGGCAGACTTCTCCGTCTGCTTCGCTGACGGTAAGACCGTAAATATCTTCAAGGGTAAATAAGGTGTGCATAAGACCGATGTAGCTGTCAATATCGGGAACATCAAGAGCCTGCTGGGAAACATCAAGCACCTGCGCCAATGCAGCCGTTAAGTCTGCTTTAGGCTTGCGAGAGCCAGTTTCGTACTGTGCCAAGCGTACATCTGCGCTCCGTTCGGGAAAGCCGACAGCCGTACCAAGATATTTTTGCGTCATACCACGCAAAAGCCTGAAAAAATGTATTCTTTCGCCAATAGCCATAGTGTTTACACTCCTTGCTTATGTACTGCAACCAGTATAGCAGATATGTTTAGGAATTGTCAAGAGAAAACGAAACAAAAAAGTTTAATATTTTCCTCAAAACCTCTTGACGCAAGCGTATTTGCTTAGTATAATAGAAAACACTAAGCACATATGCTTAGTGAAAACTGAATGACCGTCCGAGTAGGATACTTCGCTAAGACCTTTTGATTTATTCAAGAGTGAGCGAGATAACGCCGCTGAAATGGGGGCAGGAACGATATTCGGGTAGAACGGCAGCTTAAAAATCTTATGAAAGGACTGATGATATGGAAAACAAATTTATTCGTGCCGATGATGTGGCACAGGAACTAAGCGTATCAAAGCCCTATGCCTATAAGCTCATCAGAAAGCTGAACGAGGAACTGAAAGCACAGGGATTTATTACGATTGCAGGGCGTGTCAACCGCCAGTATTTTTATGAAAGGCTCTACGGGGCAGGAAAGGAGAATAAATAATGCAGTATTCAAAAATGAAGACAACGGAACTTGGTATGTGATGGCTCACTATGTGAACTGGAAAGGCGAACGCAAGCAAAAATGCAAGCGTGGCTTTGCTACTAAAAAAGAAGCACAGGAATGGGAGCGAATGTTTCAGTTACAGACTTCTTCAGACCTTGATATGAGTTTTGAAGCCTTTACGGAGCTTTATATCAACGATGTAAAAAACAGATTGAAAGAAAACACTTGGCTGACAAAGGAGCATATTATCCGCACGAAGATACTCCCCTTTTTCGGCAAGCTGAAAATCAGCGAGATTTCCACAAAGGAGATTATCACTTGGCAGAATGAAATGCTTGCCTACCGTGATGAAAAGAAAAAGCCGTACTCGCAGACCTATCTGAAAACGCTACACAATCAGTTGTCGGCTATCTTCAATTACGCTGTACGCTATTATGAATTGCGTTCCAATCCTGCGGCTAAGGTGGGAAATATGGGGAGTGAGGAACACAAGGAAATGCTGTTTTGGACAAAGGAAGAATACAAGAAATTTTCCTATGAAATGATGGACAAACCTATTTCCTTTTACGCTTTTGAAATGCTCTACTGGTGCGGTATCCGTGAAGGCGAATTATTAGCCTTAACCGCCGCCGATTTCAACTTTGATAAGGAAACGGTCACGATTAACAAATCCTATCAGCGTTTACACGGCGAAGATGTGATTACCACACCGAAAACGAAGAAAAGTAACCGCACAATCAAAATGCCGCATTTTCTCTGTGAGGAAATGTAGGAATATCTCGGTATGCTCTATGGCTTGAAGAAAAAAGACCGTATTTTTACGGTAACGAAAAGCTATCTTCATCACGAGATGGACAGAGGAGCGAAAGCCGCAGGCGTGAAGCGTATACGGATTCACGATTTGAGGCACAGCCATATAAGTTTGCTGATTGATATGGGATTTTCGGCGGTAGCGATTGCTGACCGTGTAGGACGCGAAAGCATTGACATCACTTATCAGTATGCACATCTGTTTCCGTCCAAGCAGACAGAAATGGCAAATAAATTGGACGATTTGGGGAAAGGAGATTTTGAAAATGTCGGCTAAGAACAGGGATAACAAAAACCGTTGGAGAAATATCACGGTAGGGTTTCGGGTATCGCCCGAAGAAAACGAACTCATTAACAAGGCGGTTGCTTTATCGGGCTTGCCGAAACAGGAGTACTGTTACCGCCGCTGTTTGAGTCAAGATGTGGTGGTACAGGGCAATCCAAGAGTGTATAAGGCTCTCAAAACAGAACTTGCCGCTGTTCTTGCAGAGTTACGAAGAATTGAAGCGGGAAACAGCGTAAACGATGAACTGCTGAATGTGATTGAATTGATTGCCATTATCCTTGGTGGTCTGAAAGGAGAAGATGAGAATGGAGAATAAAAAAGAAATGACAGTTCCGAATGTATCTGCGGCAACAGATACGGAACAGCCAATTCAAAAATGTACTGACAATAGTATAGCCGACTATGACGAAAATATCAAGAACTTTGAAGAAATGCAGAGGGAAATGCTGCGGCAATTATCCCCCTCGTATCTCAAAGACGGTATCAATGACTGCTTTGTATGATACCGTCTTTGATATACAGACGCCGCTGATTGACGGTCTGCTCCAAAGGGGAACTTACCTTTTCGTAGGTTCCCCGAAGGTGGGAAAAAGTTTTATGATGGCACAGCTTGCCTACCACATCAGCACAGGAATACCATTGTGGAATTATAAAGTGCGGAAAGCAACAGTTTTGTATTTTGTTCTTGAAGATGATTACCCACGCTTGCAGAAACGATTATTTCAGATGTTCGGTGCAGAAGAAACAGGCAATCTATATTTTGCAACGGAGTGTAAAACGGTCAATCGTGGGTTAGAAGAACAAATCAGAGGATTTATGCAAGAACACCCCGACACAGGCTTGATAATCATAGACACCTTAATGCGTGTCCGTGAAGCTGGCGGTGCAGATTACAGTTACGCAAGCGACTATGACATTGTGGCAAGGCTCAAAGCGTTGGCGGACGTTATAAAGTTACAATGCTTATCGTTCATCACACCCGAAAACAGAAAGCGGAAGATATATTCGATATGATTTCGGTAACGAATGGACTGATGGGTGCGGCGGACGGAGCTTTTGTTCTCAGCAAGGAAAAGAGAACTTCCAATAATGCCACACTCGATGTGGCGGGCAGGGATCAGCAGGATATGAAAATTCATCTTGTGAGAGATACCGAGCGTCTGGTGTGGAGCTTTGAAAAATCAGAAACAGAGCTGTGGAAAGAGCCGCCAGAGCCTTTGCTCGAAAAAATTGCAGTTACTCTTTTTTCGGAAAGTAACAGATGGGAGGGAACAGCTTCAGAACTTTGCGAAAGGCTCGGTGTTGATATAAAACCGAATGTACTTTCTTTAAGGCTTAGTATCAATGCAAGCAGATTGTTCCGAGATTATGGTATCCGCTATCAGAACAGCCGCACGCACGATGGCAGAAAAGTTTCACTTTGGAAAGAAATCGACGGGGCGGCGTGACAAACGGTGTCAAAGGTGACGATGTTTTGAGAGTGGCACTGGTATCTAAAACATTGTCACCATCGTCACACATTGACACTGATTAAAGTTTGGCGGAGTGTGCAGAGAGTGCCTTTTCAAAGGCAGCTCTTTGCCCCTCGGAGAGCCTTCGGAGAACGCAAAACCTGCTTGCAGGTTGCATTTTTGACAGGCTTGCCTGTCAAAAGTGCTTTTGCGTTACTCTTGACAAGAGTAACAGAACCGAGAATGGTATTTTTAGAAGATTGGAGATGAAAATAAATGCAAAGAACGATAAGTGCAATGGTCGGAGATGGCTCGGTCAATCATAACAGCCGCAAGTTCAAAGCAGCAAATGTGGACGGTGAACGCACCCACCTCAATGTAGACTATTGTAACGGAAATATTAAAAAGGTCTATCACAAATTGTTCGATGAAGCACTCAAAAAGTACAACGATAAGCAGACGAGATCTGACCGAAAAATAAAAAACTACTATGATAAAATCTGCAATTCAAAACAAGAGAAACCATTTCACGAAATCATTTTGCAGATAGGCAACAAGGAAGATATGGGTGCGGAAAGCGAGAACGGACAGCTTGCAAAGCAGGTCTTAGATGAGTATTTTAGAGGATTTCAAGAACGAAATCCACAGCTTAGAGTGTTCTCGGCTCATTTGCATTTAGACGAAGCAACGCCCCACCTGCACATTGATTTTGTTCCGTTTACAACAGGCAGCAAGCGTGGACTTGATACGAGAGTATCACTCAAACAAGCGTTAGCAGCACAAGGCTTCAAGGGCGGCACTCGTTCCGATACGGAATGGAATCAATGGGTACAGTCCGAAAAAGAACAGCTTGCCGCCGCTATGGAACGGTACGGAATTGAATGGGAGCACAAGGGTACGCACGAAAAACATCTCTCCGTTTTGGAGTATAAAAAGCAGGAACGGGAAAAAGAAATCGAGCAACTTGATAATCAGCTTGCCGAGAAAAAAGATGAGTTTGTAAGCGTGCAAAACCGTATTCAGAACTATGATAACGGCACAAAAGTTATCACTGAATTGGAGCAACGAATAGAAAATGACAGCGAATATCAACTGCCTGACCCGCCTGCATTGATGTCGGCAAAGTCATACAAGATGAAATTAGTTGAGCCTTTGATAAAGAAACTCAAAGCTGTTATCAAAGAAGTTTTCTTTCGATATTACAAAGCAAGGGATGACTACAATCGACTGAATGTTACGAACGGAACTCTTTATCGTGATAATGAAAAGCTCACAAAAATAAATGCAAAGCTGACAGGAGAAAATGAAAATCTACGTGCTGAGAACAGAGATTATAAGCTGCTCCGCAAGGTGTTCGGCAGTAAGCAGATAGATAATTTACTGGAGCAAGCGAGAGAAAAACAGCAGTCTAATCAGCGTGAAAAACGCTTTAGAAATACAAAATATGAAAGGTAGGAACAGACAATGGCAAAGACAATTTTTGAGGAAATGGGCGGCACTTACACGAAAACGGGAGATTATATTCTCCTTAATCTCACATTACCACCCGAAGAAAAAAGGCATATCGGTGTATGGGGACAGCGGCACAAACGCTATCTACGAGAGCATAAAAGAGCAACCTATACTACTTTGCTCACAAGTGGCAAGTTGAGCAGCTATCTTGCTGACATTGACGAGCAGGCAGAGGAAATGTTTTCTCGGCTGGTAAATGAATATGCCGACAGGCAGGGAGTGACAGAACAGTTAAAAGCTGAAAATTAACTTGAATGGGTACAGAAAATGAACAGCATTCGCAATAGAGCAGTGGAGATTGTAAATACAGAGTTGATTTATATGTAAAGAATATGGGGTTGTCACATTAATAGCCCCATAATCAGTGCGTATGCTATTGAGGATATTTTTAACATTTTAAAAAATATCATTCTTACCAAAACTTAATCAATCAAAAATTGGGGACTGTTGCAAATTTTACTCATTTGCTACAGCCCCTTTTCGTTGTAACAGAAAATGAGAGTAATTTGCTCTGATTTATCTTTCACAGTATATTAGGATCACTTGCAAAAAATGCAGATTTGTGTTTTAATAGGTTAGTGTAAGCTGATTTGTGGCAGTTGTTGCAACTAATTAATGATTTTAGCATAGAGGTGGTCAGAATATGATGATAAACAAACGGCTGATAGGAACAGTCGCAGAAAGCAAAAAATACATAGCAGGCAATGTGGCAAGTCAATGGGTGTCGCTTTGTTCAAATGTTGTGGTTATGGGCAGTATTGCAAATTTTATCGGTGGGCTTGCTTACGACAAACCGCAGACAAATGATATTATTCTTCTTGTTCTTACAATTGCAATTTGTGTGGCAGTAAGATTTGTGTCCGCCAAAACATCTTCAAAAATGAGTTTTTTGTCATCAAAATCAGTCAAGCAAAAGCTAAGAAAAATGATATTTGAAAAGGTTCTGCGACTCGGTGCATCATATAACGAAAAGGTTATGACCTCTGAGATCGTGCAGATTTCGGTTGAAGGTGTTGAACAGCTTGAAACCTATTTCGGAGCATATCTTCCGCAATTTTTCTATGCGATGATTGCACCTCTGACATTGTTTGTTGTGACCTGCTTTGTCAATGTACTGTCAGCGGTTGTGCTCCTTGTATGTGTACCGTTAATTCCGATTGCAATTGCACTTGTACAGACATGGGCAAAAAAGCTGCTCTCAAAATACTGGGGGCAATACACAGCGCTCGGCGACACATTTCTTGAAAATTTACAGGGACTTACAACTCTGAAAATTTATAAATCCGACAAGTTTAAAAATGATGAAATGAATATTGAAGCTGAGAAATTCAGAAAAATAACTATGAAAGTCCTTACAATGCAGCTCAACTCCATTACGATTATGGATTTGATTGCATACGGCGGAGCGGCTTTCGGAATGATTCTTGCCGTAACACAATTTGAATGCGGAAATATTGATGTGTCGGGTTGCCTTTTTATCATTCTTCTCTCGGCAGATTTCTTCATTCCTATGCGTCAGCTCGGCAGTTTCTTTCACATTGCAATGAACGGAATGGCGGCAAGCGATAAGATTTTCAAACTGCTTGATATTGACGAGAGTAGTCCGGCAACAAAGGAAATCGCCGACAATATTGATATTGAGTGTAAAGGCCTTTGCTTTTCATATGACGAAAACAGAGAGATTCTACATAATGTCAATATGAATTTTAAACGAGGCAGTTTTACGGCAATTGTAGGTAAGAGCGGTTGCGGAAAATCAACCGTTGCTTCAATACTGACAGGTAAAAACAAAGGCTTTAAGGGCAGCGTCACAATCGGTAATATTCCGATAAATAAAATCAGCGAATCAAGCCTTATGAAATCAATCACATACATAGGTCACAACAGTTATATCTTTAAAGGCACTGTAAGAGAAAATCTTCTTATGGCAAATGATGTTGATGATAACAAATTGTGGCAGACGCTTGAAAAGGTTAATCTTGCCGATTTTTTAAAGAGCGAAAACGGTCTTGATACGATTATTGATGAAAAAGCGTGCAATATTTCAGGCGGTCAGCGACAGCGACTTGCGCTTGCAAGGGCATTGCTTCACAACAGCCGAATATACATTTTTGACGAAGCAACTTCAAATATTGATGTTGAAAGCGAAAATGATATTATGGCACAGATTACCGAGATTGCCAAAAGTAAAACTGTTATTTTGATTTCACACAGGCTAGCAAATGTTGTTGATGCGGATAATATTTATGTAATGCAGGACGGCAATACAGTTGAAAGCGGTACACATACCGAACTTTTAAAAAACAACGGTGTTTATGCCGAACTTTATAATTCACAGATTCAGCTTGAAAACTACACAAAGGAGGTGTGAGTGATGCAAAAAAGAAGTAATCTTAGCATTATGTTCAGACTTTCGGCACTTGTAAAACCGCTTGCGGGATTTATGGTGCTTGCAATTATTATGGGTGTAATCGGAAATTTGTGTGCCGCATTTATAACTGTTCTCGGAGGCTACGCAATCCTTGACGCACTCAGTATTTCAACGGAAATTTCAATGCTCATAGCCTTCATGCTTGCAGGTGTATTTGCACTCTTGCGTGGCGTTTTAAGATATGCCGAGCAGTCAAGCAACCATTATATAGCTTTCAAACTGCTTGCACTTATCCGTGACAGGGTGTTTGTTGCTTTACGCAGACTTTGCCCCGCGAAGCTTGAGGGCAAGGACAAGGGCAATCTCGTTTCGATTATCACCTCTGATATCGAATTGCTGGAGGTATTCTATGCACACACGATTTCTCCGATCGCAATTGCAATTATTTTCTGCGTTGTTATGGTTGTGTTCATAAGTATGTACAGCATAATCCTCGGAATGATTGCGCTTGCGGCTTATGTTACGGTAGGCGTGATTATCCCGATTGTTGTTTCAAAAATTAGTGGAAGTGACGGTGAGAATTTCCGCAAAAAATCAGGTGAGCTAAGTGCATTTGTTCTTGACAGCCTGCACGGAATTTCTGAGCTTATTCAATTCGGCAGCGGCAAAAAGCGTTGTTATGAAATGTCAGAAAAAACCGAAGATTTGCTCAAAACAGAAAAAAATATGAAACGGAAAACGGGTACAAATATGGCTGTTACAAACACGGTTATTTTTGTGTTTGATGTTACTCTCCTGATTACAGCCGCATTTTTGTATCAGTCGGGTTTAGTAGGCTTTGACGGTGTAATCATTCCCGTGATTGCACTTATGAGTTCATTCGGTCCGGTTGTTGCGCTTGCAAATTTAGGCAGTACATTGCAGAACACCTTTGCCGCAGGAAACCGTGTGCTGAACATCCTTGATGAAAGTCCCGTTGTTGAAGAAATCACAGGTAAAAAAGATGTTGTGTTCAACGGTGCAAAGGCTGAGAATGTCACATTTGCCTACGGTGACGAAATTATACTCAACGATGTTTCTGCAGATATAAAGGAAAATTCTGTTGTCGGAATCATCGGCAAGAGCGGCAGCGGAAAGTCAACTTTACTGAAGCTATTAATGCGTTTTTGGCAGATTCAGAAAGGTGATATTAAAATTTCGGACACAAGCATAGAAGATATAAACACCTCAAATCTGCGTGATATTGAAAGCTATGTTACTCAGGACACACACCTTTTTCACGACAGCATAAAGAATAATCTGAAAATTGCAAAGCTTGACGCAACGGATGACGAGATAATTTCAGCCTGTAAAAAAGCGTCTGTTCACGATTTTATTATGAGTTTGCCAAACGGCTATGACACAATGGTCGGTGAACTCGGCGACACCCTTTCGGGCGGTGAAAAGCAAAGGCTCGGACTTGCAAGAGCTTTTCTGCACAATGCACCGCTTATGCTGCTTGACGAGCCGACAAGTAACCTCGACAGCCTTAACGAGGCGGTCATTCTTAAATCACTCAATGAAGAAAGAGATAACAAAACAGTTGTGCTTGTATCACACAGAGAATCAACAATGAAGATTGCCGACACGGTTTATTGCGTTGAAAACGGGAGGACAAGCTGATGAGCAAGAAACTCAGCGTTGATGAAAAGCGAGAAAAAGAACAACAGGTTGTCTCAAAAATGATTGAAATCTACTGCCGTAAAAAGCATAAAACAAAAGGAGAAATATGTCCCGATTGTCAAGTCTTAAAGAATTACGCAGAACTGAGAATCAGTAAATGCCCGTTTATGGAAACAAAAACCTTTTGTTCAAATTGCAAGGTGCATTGCTACAAACCGCAGATGCGTGAAAAGATACGGGAGGTTATGCGCTTTTCAGGTCCGAGAATGATTTTTTACCATCCGATTATGGCAATCGGACATCTCATAGAAAGCAATAAAGAGAAAAAGAAACTTCAAGAGGATAAACAAAATTATTAAATTTTACGGCAGAGCAACGGCTTTTAAACAGCTTGTTGCCCTGCCGTTTTTGTGATACTTGACAAATTTAATTGAAATGTGATAAGATACAAACAAGTTAGCTTAAACCAACTTGTTGCAATCATGGGGGAGTGGTTATGAACGAATCGCTTGAAATACTGAAAATGCGAGTGCTGTTGAGTTTTCTCAATGAGGACAGCCGATTTTGCACGGTAACAGGACTTTCGTCTGTACTGGGCGAGAGCAAACAGAAAATCAGCAGATTATTAATGTCGCTTGAAAAGGACGGATTGCTTGACCGCACAGACCTCAGACATCCAAAACTTACGGATGATGGTATAAAGTCGGCGGAATATTACGAGGATCGCACAAGCGTAATACTCAACCACCTGCTCTATGAAGGGCTCGACATAGAAAGTGCGGAACACGATTCCTTCGCATGGGCGTTGTACAGTTCTGAAAATGTAATGGAAATCATCCGCAGTTCCGAACAGCGTTACCGAGCCAAATATGAACTGCGCCGACAAAACCAATTTGGCGGTGATGAACTCTGCAAACATCTAAGTGACGGCGAATACCTGTTTCCGTTTTTGATATACAAAGAAAACCTGTCAAACGGCACAAATCTGTCAATGGCAAATTCGGGATTTGAACATCCCTGCAAGCTTGTAGTATCAGACGGAAAGGGTACAATTGTGCTGAAACCGCTCGACATAACCGCCAAATCGCAGATGAACGGCAAGGATATGTACGGCAGAGTACGCAAACTGATGTACTTTGACGGCACCGATTTTGTTCAAGCAACCGACAATGACGGCTGTATAACCTTTCCTGCCGACAGTCTGTTCTTTCTGAACATCGGTTCGGGAATGGGACAAATACTGCACGGAAGTGTTTGCCTGAGAATGCAATGCTCGGTCGGCACAAACCATATGCCCGAGTCAACAGCAATTTTTACAATAATGATATGAATAGGGTATTATTTCAAAAATTGTCACATCTGCGATACAAAATTGTAACGGTAGTGTGACATAAAATAATAAAATTTTGCCTGTAAAAGCGAGCTGACTGCAAAAATCAGCCTATTTTGTCACACAAGTGTTACAAAACCACGCTTGCACACTAAAATGAAAAATGATATACTCTAAATCGCTAAAGAAAATGACTGAATATTACCGCATTAACGGCACGCAGTTTAATAGAAATTTTTAAAAATCCCAACAGCTAACGGCTGTTGTTTTTAAAGATTTCAGGTTATTCTAAACTAACCCAAACGGTTAAATCAAAGTACCAAAAGTGCGATTATTCCGTTATTTTTTTGAAATACAGTTAGCGTTAGCTAACATTAAATTAAACCCTATTTTGGGGTATATTTAAGGAGGATTTTATGGAAATAAAAACGACAAAGCACAATTTCTTTAGTCGAGGAATTGCTGTGCTTTTGTCTGTTCTGATGTGTTTCGGTGCATTTAGTATGACAGCTTTTGCCGCCGAAGATACAAGTACAGACACACCGCAGCAACAGCTTGAAAACCTGCTTGATAAAATCTATGCGCTTAACGCAGACGTTTATACAGCGGAAAGTTACAACGAGCTGAAAGAACAGGCAGACAGCGTTAACAGACCTGTTACTCCCTATGATGAGGTAACAGGTGACGGTATGCCTGATTGGGTTGCCAACATAATGATTAAAAATCTTACAGAGGCAATGAACAATCTCGTTAAGATAACTCCGCAGAGTCAGTTGGAGAATTTGCTTGACCAGATCTATGCACTCAATCCCGACGATTATACACCTGAGAGTTATAACGAACTTAAAGAGCAGGCAGACAGCGTAGTAAGACCTGTTACACCGTATGATGAAGCAACCGGCGACGGTATGCCCGACTGGGTAGCAAATTATATGATTACTACACTTACTGATTTAATGGATAAATTACAGCCTGCTGATAAAAAGACAGTTTTCGACAAACTCGAAGACAAGCTCAAAGAAGCAGAAGCACTCAACTCAGCTGACTACACAGAAGAGAGTTGGACAAAGGTTCAGGAAATCATTGACTCGGTTGACAGACCTGTATCATCGGATAACATTACAGAGAAACTTGCAACTAAAATGCTTTCAGACCTTGAAAAAGCGATTGAAGCATTAGAGCAGAAGCCTGATGAATCAATCAAACTTGAAGACGGTACATACTATGCTAAATTAACTCACAATAGTAGCGATTTTAAAGACAGAGCAAAGATTGTTGCGAAAGACGGTAAGTATAAGGTAACTATATATACTAAAACTAGGACATCGCAGAACTTTGACGGTGACTATAAAAGCAATCGCTTATATACTGTTTACTCAAGATCAGATTACAGCTTTAAAGAAGTTGAGGTTGTAAAACCTGAAAATAATGACCGGTTTGAAGACATTGCTTCAAAGTATTCAAAGAAAAACCTTGTTTCAGGTTTTGACATTGCAGATACTGACTATAAAGATGCAATAAAAGAAGCAGTAAGTTCTGATTATGATGATTTATTCTTTGATTCAAGTTATGTTGTACTTTCTGACTACAGTGTAGCTACAACCTTTGAAACAGATGAACTTGACAGCACATTCTTGGTAAATGGTCTTTTCACTTGTCCGTACTATAAATATGGCGGTGATATAGAAAGAATGAATTACTGGCAGTTGTCAGATAATATCAAATTTAACAGTTCTGATATCGTTAAGATTGCCGATGATTTTACAAGCCTTTCAGGAACTTATGTAAAAACCGAAAGTGCAAGTAACAGCAATAAAAATGAGCGTAATATAAGTAAACAGCCGTTTGCTAAACTCGAAAGTAAAAACGGTAAGGTTTATGTAACATATTCATTTGACCCTAAGGCAAGGGCACAGACCATTACCGATGCTCAGAGTACAGAAGCCGTATATGATGCAAAGGGTAACAAACTTGACACAAGCAACAATGAAATTACACTTGAATACAGCAGTTATGATGAACTCATTTCGGGTACATATGTAAAGTCAGATGTATCAATTGTAAGTTCCTCTCGTGGTGCATACAATCGTATGTATGAAAGTGATTTTGCGGTTGACTTTACTGCAAAGCCTGTAACAATTACAGACAGTGCAACAGGCATTAAACTTTACTCAACTTCAAAGTTTATTTCCGAGAACGCTAAACTCAATGTAAGCCTTGTAAAAGACACAGGAAGCACAGACACAGATAAAGATGCTTGGGCAAACGCTATGAGCAAGCTGCCAAAGTATAACAAGATGTATTTCTTCAACTTCAATGTTACAGACGGTGGAAATACAGTTACAGACTTTGGCGGTGCGGTTTCAATTGAAGTTCCAAAGGTTGACGGCTTGAATGAAAGTTCAGTTCGTTTGTTTCTCAACAAATATTTTACTGACTATAAAAGTTTTGCTTTTGGTTGGTTTAACGAATACATTGTGGTAAACAATGACGGTTATGCTATGGTTCTTGATCCTGATTATTTTGACGGTAACTGGTGCATTTATGATGAAAAGATGTCTAATTCAGACGGTTCATCACTTTCAGACGGTACATATCGTGTTCCGATTACAACATTCAATCAGGTTCAGCCTGACCAAACTTCAATGTCAGCACAGTGCCTTGGCGACTATGCAACACTCGTTGTTAAGAACGGTGTAAAAAGACTTGAACTTGAGTACAAGCCTGTTGATATCGGCGAAATGCAGGGTTATCTCATTCAGATGTGGGAACAGGAAAAGAACGGCGAGTATAAAGAGCTGACTTACACATCTTACTATAAGAACGAAGACGGCTCATATTATACAGACGCACTCAATGAAGGCACAAACAACTACTATCCAAAGACAGGTTATATGATTTTGCCGACTGACGATGTACAGTTCCTGACAAAGTTCAGAGTATCTGCAATGGATGCAATTATGGGTGATAACGGTGACGCAACCCGTGAGGCTATCTTTACAATCTACTATGATGATGCTGTAAAGATTTCTGACGAAACCCCTGACCCCGATCCCGAAGAAATTCCAAACTTCAAACCTGCTGACACAACAGAACTTGAAAAACTCGTTGCACAGGCAGATAACTACAACGAAGACGATTACACAACTTCAACTTACACAACAATGAAAAATGCCCTTGCAAGTGCAAAGGCAGTTCTTGCAAACAGCAAGGCAACTCAGGAAGAAGTTAACAATGCAGCAGCAGAGCTACAGACAGCCATTGACTCACTTAAAAAGAAAGATGATACAAAGGTTGATATCAACAATCTTCCTGACGGCAAGTACACACTTTATGCTCAGATGATTAAAACAGACAGAGAGAGCTTCTCAATGTCAAATAACGCAATCAAGCATGATGTATGGCTTGAAGTAAAAGACGGTGAATATTACCTTACAATGCAGTTTAAGGGTATGTCAATTTACAACAAGTTCGGTTACTTGCTCAATCTTTCTTATTTTGACACCGGCTACACTTACAATGATTACGGTGTTCCTGAGGGTAAATTAGTTCCTGCCGAAGTTCTTACAACTCAGAAAGACAGTAACGGCAACGATGTTATCGACCAATACAACAATGCCGATAACCTATATCCTGAACTTGTAAGAATTAAACTTGTTGATAAGGCAAGCGAAAAATATGTTCCGCTTCAGGTATTTGTCCCGATTATGGAATCAATCGCTGACGAAACAGGTACACAGCCTGTTCTTATGCAACTTGACTGGACAACTTTAAAGACTGACAACGGAGAAATCGTTCCCGACAAGCCTGAGGAGCAGTCACCGGCATTAGACTACACAGACTCTAAGACAGGCGTTAAGGTTAGCGCTGACAAGGGTGTGTTTGACGAGGGTGTTCAGGTTGTTGTTACCGAGATTACCGAGGGTTCGGACTACACTAATGCCGTTAAGGCTCTTGAGGACACAGGTAAAAAATTCAAGCTTTACAATGTTAAGTTCCTTGACAAAAACGGCAACGAGGTAACTCCTAATGGTACTGTTTCAATCAGTATCCCTGCCCCTGCAGGTTATGACACATCAAAACTTTCTGTATTCAGAATCAATGACGGTTCTTCTAAGACTGTTGTTAAGGGTACATTTGCTGACGGTTTCTATACTGTTGTTACAAAAACAGGAGGTAACTATGCCCTTGCCGAATCGGGAAGCACAATCACAGACAAGCAGAATTCTGAAAATGTTGCAAAGTCCTCAACCTCAAATACGGCAGGCAACACAAATTCAGGCAATAATCAGCTTGTAAACAATACTGTTAAAACAGGTGACAACAGACCTCTCACAATTTGCCTTGTTGCAATGCTCGCCGCTTGTGCAGTTCTTGCCGTGATTGACTACAACAAAAAGCGTAAATCTCAGGGAGAATAATAAATGAAAAAATTATATTGTACAAACTTTTTTAAGACCTTGTGCAGTATGGTTGTAATGCTCGCTCTTGTGGCGGGCATTACTGCTATACCTGCCTATGCCGCATCTCACGGAATTTACACAGCCACCGCCACTCCGCACTACAGAAACCCACTCACGGGCAAAATTGAGGACTCGGGCGGCGAAGATTCTGAGGTTCTCGGTCAGTCAATGACTGAATCGGCAACCTACACAAAAGCTCTTGTTGAGGTTGACTCAAACGGCAATACATACATTACAGTAAGACTTAAACTTATGGACAACATTCAGAACCCGACATTTAATGTTGACGGAAACTCCGTTTCGGCATCTCTTATGCAGGAGGACTACTCCGCCAATACTGCCGATTACAGAATGAAAGTTGCAAGCGAAAATTCCGTTATTCGTTGCAGTATGTATGTTGTTCCAATGGGCAGAGATGTTATTTTCTTCATCACGGTTTCAAACCTAAATTCGGGTTCGGGCGACTTTGTTACAAGCATTTCAGTGAATAATAACAAATCAAATAACAGCTCAAACAACGAAAATTCTTCAAATAACAGCTACAGTAATAATAATTTGGGCAACAACAATAACTCGTCCTACGAGCCTGCCGAAAGTTCAAACAACAGCTCATCTTCAAAAAGCTCCGATAAAAAGAACAATACAAATTCCGACAAGAAAAAGTCAAATGAAACTACTGCTCCCACAACCGTAAAACCGAGTACAGCTGCTCAAACAACTGTAGCAATAGAGCCGACAACCGATTCTGCACAGGAAGTAAACGGCTTACAGGAATTTGACGAGCAGGGCAGTAAAGTAACTGCTCCCGCAACCGTTGACGAAGTTCAAAACGGTTCTTATGCCGTTTGGTATGTTCTCGGCGGTGTTGCCGTTGTATTAGTTGCGGGTTTCTGCGTTTGGTACTTCGGTTTCTTCAGAAAAAAGAAAAAATAAGGAGATTTTACGAATGAAAGTAAAGCGTATTATTGCTCTGATTCTTTCTGCTGCGGCAGTCATTTCGCTTGTAGGTTGTGTAAATCAGCATCCCGAAAGTGCTGCCACTAAAACAGATGCAAATAAAGAAGTTCGTCTTGTGGCAACTTCTCCCGCCGTTGCTCAAATTTGCAGCAGACTGAATCTTGATCTTGTCGGTGTGTGCAACACTTCGGGTACTCTGCCCGAAAAATATGACAATGTGAAAAAAGTCGGCATGGCAATGAATCCCGACCTTGAAACAATCAAGTCACTTAATCCCGACTATGTACTTTCTCCGTCATCTCTTGAATCGGATTTACAGCCAAAATATGCCTCGATCGGTGTTAAATCGCTGTTCTTAAATCTCAAAAGCGTTGACGGTATGTATGCTTCAATCGAGGACCTCGGCGAAAAATTTGACCGTAAAGACGAGGCTGATGAAATGCTTAACGAGTTCAAAACATTTATGGATAAGTACAAGGATAAGAATAAGGATAAGAAAAGTCCGAAGGTACTTGTACTTATGGGACTTCCGGGTTCATACATCGTTGCAACCGATAACAGCTATGTCGGCAGTCTTGTAAAACTTGCAGGCGGAACAAATGTTTACGGTGACGGTGGCGGAGAGGAATTTTTGACGGCTAATACAGAGGATATGCAGACAAAAGATCCCGATATTATCCTAAGAGCCGCTCACGCACTCCCTGATGAAGTAAAAGAAATGTTTGCAAAAGAGTTTGAAACCAACGATGTTTGGAAGCATTTCCGTGCAGTTCAAAACGGCAAAGTCTATGACCTCGACTCATCGCTTTTTAACATGAGTGCAAATTTCAGCTACAGCGATGCTCTCGAGGTGCTTCAGCCGTTGCTCTACGGTGATGAATAAATTTGTGCGTGAAAGGCGGTTTTATCATTGATTAGCACACGCAAAAAAATCCTGTCATTTGTTCTGACAGCTGTCGGACTGTTCATACTGTTTATTTTTGCAGTAAATACAGGCAGTCTGAAAGTTACTCCGTCAGAGCTTTTCTGCGGACTTTTTATTGAATATAATCCCGATGTTGCAACGATTTATGACCTGAGATTTCCGAGGATTTTCATTGCGATGCTCGGTGGTGCGGCAACAGCCGTGTCAGGTGTTTTGCTGCAGGCGGTAATGAAAAATCCACTTGCCGATCCCGGGATTATCGGTGTAAGCTCGGGTGCAAGCCTTGTTGCCGTAATCGTGACGGCTTTCTTTCCAAGCCTCTTTTTCCTTACACCGATGCTTGCGTTCATAGGTGGCTTGATTGCATTTATGCTTGTTTACAGTCTTTCATGGAACGGCGGACTTTCACCGCTAAGGATTATCCTTGTCGGTGTTGCAGTAAATGCACTTTGCACAGGACTTATGAGTGCGTTTAACTCGGCAACGGGCAGTTCATACACAGGTGTTGCAAGCATTGTAAACGCAAACATAACCCAGAAAACATGGGACGATTTTCAAACGCTTGCCGTTTATGTTGTAATCGGGCTTATCGCCTCATTCTTTGTGACAAATCAATGCAATTTGCTTTCGCTTGAAGACAAAACCGCCCGCAGTCTTGGTATGAATGTCACAAGGAGCAGAATCGTTATTTCCGTTACAGCCGTACTTCTTGCTTCAATCAGTACAGCCGTAGTCGGTGCAATCAGCTTCCTCGGACTCATTGTTCCGCACATTGCAAGATTGCTTGTCGGCAGTAACCACAAGGTTCTTGTGCCGTATTCAATTTTGCTCGGAGCGTTCATGCTTTTGCTTGCCGATACAATCGGCAGAACTGTCGCATCGCCCTACGAAATCAGCGCTGCAATTGTAATGTCGGTAATCGGCGGTCCGTTCTTTATTTTCCTGTTAAGGAGGTCAAAGCAAAACTATGGATAATAATATTTTTGAAATTAAAGACCTCTCGTTTTCATACGGAAACAATAAGGTTATTGACGGCTTGAACCTCAAAATTAAAGAGGGCAAAATTACAACTCTAATTGGTGCAAACGGTTGCGGCAAAAGTACGCTTTTCAACCTTATGACAAAAAATATAAAACCTGATAACGGTAAAATTTTTCTTGGCGGTCAGAATATTGAACAGATGAAGTTGAAAGATTTTGCCCGCAAGACTGCAATTGTTCATCAGTACAACACAGCCCCGCCGGACATTACGGTTAAAAAGCTTGTGGAATTCGGCAGAACTCCGTATCACACATTGGGTTTGTCGCCAAATCCGGAAGAAGATAGGGAAAAGGTGAGGTTTGCCCTTGAAATAACCAATACGAAAAAGTTTGAGGACAAGCCTGTTTCACAGCTTTCGGGCGGTCAGAAACAGCGTGTGTGGATTGCAATGGCGCTTGCTCAAGATACAAAAATTCTCTTTCTTGACGAACCCACAACATACCTTGACATACGCTATCAATTGCAGATTCTCCGTCTTGTAAAACGGCTGAACAGCGAATTCAACATAACCGTGATTATGGTTCTGCACGACATTAACCAGTCGCTCTGTTACAGCGATGAAATCGTTGCAATGCAAAACGGAAAAGTGCTTTCACAGGGTGTGCCAAGAGAGATTATAACACCTAAACTTATAGAAGATGTTTACGGTGTCACACTTGAAACAGGAGAGATTGGCGGCAAGCCGTTTGTAATACCCGTGTAAAAAAGAAAGGTGGGAATGAAACTGAAACGAGTAACCGAGGATTATCTCAAGACAATTTATATTCTTTCATTAAAGGGTGAAGTTCACGCAACAAGATTAGCCGAAGAACTCGGTGTGTCCAAACCGACAGTTTCGGTTTCATTGAAATCCCTTGAAAAAGACGGCTGTATAACCCGTGATGAAAACAGGGCAATTTCTCTCACAAGGTCAGGCAAAAAGATTGCAAAAAATGTTTATGAGCGTCATTGTGTGCTGTGCAAAATGCTCGAAAACCTCGGTGTTGATAAAACAACAGCCGCATCCGATGCCTGCAAAATGGAACATGCCGTAAGCCCCGAAAGTTTTAACGCTTTGCGAAAACTTACCAAATATACAGATGATAAAAAATAATAAAAGGAGAGCAAATTTGAAACTCAAAAGAATAATTTTTACAGTAATCGGTTGTGTGTCGCTCGGAATCGGTTGTGTCGGAGCAGTTCTCCCGATTATTCCGACCGTACCGTTCTTTTTGCTGACAGTATTCTGTTTTGCAAATTCTTCCGAAAAATTACATAATTGGTTTGTGAACACAAAGATGTACAAAAAACACCTTGATTCGTTTGTAAAGAAAAAGGGTATGACAGTAAAAACCAAGGTAACAATACTTTCATCTGTAACGGCAATTATGCTGTTAGGCTTTGTCTTTATGATGCTAAAGGGAATTATTATTCCAAGCATAATACTTGCCCTTGTGTGGCTTTTTCACCTTGTTTATTTCATTTTCTTTGTCAAAACGATTGCGGAATAAAATCATTTTCATAAATTCCTATAGTGCTTACGGTGGATATGATAATTTTAGATGAAGCAAATTATCTATACAAATAAGCAGGAATATAGTGGAACTCATATTTTTGATAATAGTGGTTCAACTGTTTCTGTTCTCAATTCAGACGGCTATCATCATACATCACTTTCTGTTACTCCTGAAAAAACAAACGAAATTGTAAATTATATTGCATTTGCTTTCGCTTGTGGTTATAATGAAAACGAAATGACGGTTGATAATGCGGAAGTAAACATTTCACCGTTAATTCAAAGCTCCGAAGATTCTAAGAATGAAACTTCTGAAAAAGAGGCTGTTGACGAAGAAGTCTTATCTGAAAGTATTGATAAGTCAAAGCCTTATATGCAGACAAGCTATGACTCAAATGGTATGAGAACGCAGAAGTCCGTTGACGGAGTGAAAACTAACTATTACTACGACAGCAACAAAAATTTAATTGCCCTTGTAAAGGGTAACGATACTCTGCTGGTCTACTATGACAGTGACGGAAGTGCAACATCATTCTCATATAACGGTACAATGTACTTTTATGTGAAGAACCTGCAGGGTGATGTAATCAGAATTATTGACCTCGCAGGTACAGAAGTTGCAAGCTATGTTTATGACGCTTGGGGCAACATAAAAGATACCAAGGGCGATCCGACAGTTCGTGAACTGAACCCGATTCGCTACTGGGGCTATGTTTATGATACCGAAACTTCACTCTATTATCTCCAAAGCCGCTACTACGATCCACTTACAGGCAGATTTCTGAATGCAGATGTTTATTGCGATACTGGTACAGACACTACATTAAGCACTAATATGTTTGCTTATTGTGAGAATAATAGCGTAAATTATATAGATAACGGAGGATATGCAAGAAAAAAATATGATGCCACTAAATATAAAAATACAAATTGGATAACAAAATGGGCTTCAAAATTCATTCCAAATCTCTATATAAATGATATAAAATCAAAAACTATTTTCAATAAATCATTTTTAGGTGTAGGTATAAAGATTTCTGTAGGAGTTGCGGCACAATCAAATTCAAATGGTATTCTAGGCTTGTTAGTTAGCAAGAAAGCTAAAGAAATATCTATAAATTTAGGATTTGGTGGAAAAACAAGTTTCAGTTGTAGTGCGGGTCTAACATGGTCAAACTTTTACATTAAATTTGGAGTTGCATTTGCAAAAAAAAAAACACAGGATTGTTTTATGCAGTTAGTTTGCAAATTAGTGTATCATATTTAACTGCTTTAGCTGTTGCCGCTTGTTGTGTAGCTATGCCATATTTAAGTACTTTTATGTCATCGGCTCTAAGCGTTGTATCTGCCTCTTTGTCAACTATAGCAAAAGTATTAGTTCCAATGACACCTAAACTTTTGCAGCTACTAATTTAAGAAACGGAGTTTTTTAGTGATAATCAGAAAACACGCAAACAAAACATATTCTGAATTTAATAAAATAATAACTTCTAAAGCAAAAACAGTTGGTAATTATGATATTAATTGGATATGCAATAATAAACATAGAATAATTCTGTATTATGAGAATGGAGAAACAGATAGCAGAGGTTTATTACAATTACTCAAATCTTATTTTTGGGGGTACTATAGAGTGAAAAATGGTGTTACAACGATAACGGGAATAATAATAAGCGGACCAATTGTTTTAGGCTTTATGGCTTTTGTTTTATTATTAGAATCCATTTTTCTTGATCCTTACGAGTTTTTTTCCTGCTTCATATTTTATTTACCTATATTATTATGGTTATACTTTGGAGAAAAGAAAAATCGCAAAAATATATCGGATTATATTGATGTACTTCTGAAATAAAGGGCAAAGGACTATTTAGTATTATATGTTAATTGAGACTTATTTTAGAAAGCAATATACTAATGCTGTATAAAGTCATCAAAACAATGGTGCTGTCGCATTAACACCCTCAAAAAGAAAAACCGGGTAGCCCGAAAGGGTTGCCC